>Ga0233450_10003276_pt1 | contig 15287 bp, 9 predicted proteins | sample 011ome_30_FD_189956 | JGI IMG/M metagenome (GOLD analysis project Ga0233450, IMG submission 189956) | Coastal salt marsh microbial communities from the Groves Creek Marsh, Skidaway Island, Georgia - 011501CT (spades assembly) | ecosystem: Environmental > Aquatic > Marine > Intertidal zone > Salt... | reverse complement strand
CATCAATTCTGCTCTATCAAAAACCCATTCTGGAGTATTAATTACTTCTCCTATTTCTAATAAGTCATACCAAGGTGAAATGTCTTTATTAATAGGGTTTTTTAAAATATGCATCTCTTGAGCAGGCATATAACTTTGCGCCAATAAAAACATTTTATTTCCAAAGTCATTTTCTGCAACATCCAATACCATAACAGCATGACCGGGAGAACCTCCATGACAAAATATATCACCAGGCTGAACACTTTCAATTGCTACCGACTCTAACTCCCTACTTAAGCTCAACGTTCCAGCGTAATTAAATATTTGGATCATATACTTTTTAAAGCTAGCATATGATTTATTATTTTTTGTAGAATTAACCCAATCAACTTCACCAGATTTTGGAACTGGATATAAGCCACTTTTCCATTTTGAAAATTGAACATTTGCTCCATTCGTATAATTAAAATGGATGCTATCTTGCTTGTTATTCCCAAATAAATATTCAGCCCTTAAACGCATCGTTGCATCTGCACACTGCTGCAAGTCACGTGCGCCAACATCCATATTGATTACATAAGCATGTCCATTTTGATATCCTTTTAACCCTCCATTATACAATTGGACATCTGGGTTTCCTTCTTTTAAAGGCAACCTCCTTAACCAATGAGCAAAATTTCCTTTCTTATCATTTTTTCGAAAATACCCTATAGGTAGTTCTACCCTGTTGATTAAAGTATTGTTGATAGAAAATGAATCTAACCATGGAATGTTATATTTTACAGTGTCTGACTCCTTAGGAACTTCCTCAATAATTGCTAGCTCTAAGGCAGTTTTGTTTACCAAAAATTCAGCTGAATGTTCTTGCGCACATGCAATTGCAATTGGTATAAATAATATTAGTAGCTTATTCATCGATTTTTCTTTTGTAAATGCTAACTATTTAAAAAGATACAACTTTCTCTATATACATAAGTATAAACCTATTATAGTAAAACCAATATATTGTATTTGTACATTCTTAATTATTATCCCCTTTCTTTTACATTAGGGGAGTTCCAATAATTCATTCGCATCAAAATTCACATAGTTTTTTTAGAGACAATGAAAATTTCATCTTTCTATCTGGATAATAAGATGAAATTTGAAGCGGTATATGAAAAACCATTTGAACCTATAAGGAATAAAGACAACAAACAATCTGACTTCGTTAAACTATTTTTAAATAGCGAATGCTATTCAAAAATAGTTATGCCTCGCATCTTATTCATTATCTTTGCTTTTTGAAAGAAATGAATTCTTAGAACTCCCCATTAACAAGTTAATTGAATAATTTTGCAAAACCATGTTAAAGGCAAGATACATAAAGCATACACTTCAATTCAAGCAAGCAAGTGGAACTTCTAGAGGAGTTCTTAAAACAAAAGACTCTTGGTTTTTAATTCTTTGGGATACTGACAACCCAAATACACAAGGAATTGGAGAATGCAGTATCATTGAGGGGTTAAGCCCTGATAACCTAGAAGAATACGAAAATAAATTACAATTCGTATGTGAAAACATTAATCAAAGAGAGCAGCTATTACTTGAACTCTCAAAATTTCCTTCTATTCAATTTGGACTAGAAACTGCGCTACTGGATATTGAAGTCAGGGGAGGTAAAACTCTTTTTCGCTCCCATTTTGTTCGTTCTAAATATCCGATTAAAATAAACGGTCTTATTTGGATGGGAAATAAAGACTTTATGCTGGAGCAGATAAAAACGAAAATCGAAAATGGGTTCTCCTGTTTAAAGTTAAAAATTGGAGCAATTGATTTTCAAGAAGAACTAAATATCCTAAAAAGTATTCGTACTGAATACAGTCATGATGTACTGGAACTTCGTGTAGATGCCAACGGTGCTTTTAGTCCTCAAAGCGCCCTAGAAAAGCTTAATATCCTGTCAGAATTTGATTTACACTCAATAGAACAACCTATCAAACAAGGTCAATTAAAAAAAATGGCTAAGCTATGTGAACTCTCTCCTTTAGCTATTGCATTAGACGAAGAGCTGATAGGGGTAACCACACTTGCTGAAAAACAGTGGTTATTAGAGAAAATTCAACCGCATTATATTATTTTAAAACCAAGTCTTATTGGAGGAATTAAAGGATCTAATGAGTGGATTGAAGCCGCAGGTGAATTAAGTATTCCATGGTGGATCACATCTGCTTTGGAGTCTAACATTGGCTTAAATGCTATATCTCAATATACAGCTACATTTAACAACCCACTTCCTCAAGGATTGGGAACAGGGCAACTATACACAAATAATATTGATTGTCCACTTGTGCTAGATGGAGACCAACTAACATACAATCAAGAAATAAAGTGGGACTTATCTTTATTTGAAAAACAATGAAATGGTCAATTCAAATAAACGGAAAACACTACAATAACGAGAACTTCGAAAGCATTGATAATTCCGAAATAAGGGCCTTCCTAGAAAAATGGGGGAATGAAGAACTATCGATATCTGTAAAAACATCAGGTTCTACTGGTAAACCAAAGTTAATTCGCCTTCTCAAATCAGATATGATTGCAAGTGCTAAATTAACTGGGGAATATTTCAATTTAAAAAATGCAGAAACAGCTTTACTTTGTCTGCCCGTAAAATATATAGCTGGTAAAATGATGTTGGTAAGAGCCATGGTTTTAGGATTAGATTTAATTTCGGTTAAGCCTTCATCTAACCCGATTATTGACTGTGTTCAATCAATAAACTTTGCCGCTATGACACCGATGCAGGTAAATACTGTTTTAAATCAATCGCCTGATAAACTCAATTTAATTGAACAACTAATAATCGGCGGTGCTCCAGTTAACAGCCCATTAGAATCGAAATTACAAGAAGTTAAAACACATTGTTATAACACTTATGGTATGACGGAAACCATCACGCATATCGCAGTAAAAAAATTAAATAAAGAATACAAAAGCAAGTATTTTGAAGCACTTCCAAACATTACTTTTCAGCTTAATAAAGATGATTGCCTTCTTATAAATACACCTCACTTATCAACATTAACTGTAACTACAAGTGATAAAGTAAAAATTACTGATAAACATACTTTTATGTTTATTGGAAGAATAGATAACGTTATTAATTCTGGTGGAATAAAAATTCATCCAGAGGAGCTTGAAACTAGAGTCTCTAACCTATTTCATAATAAGCGGTTTTTCTTTTCTTCTTTACCTGACGAATTGTTCGGCGAAAAACTCGTTTTAGTAATTGAATCAGAAAATACTATTTCTAACTTACAGTCAGGACTTGAAAAACAATTGGACACATTTGAAATGCCGAAAACAATTTTTTACATAGATTCTTTTATGGAAACCAAAACAAAAAAAATAGATCGTATCAGGACCTTAAAAAGAAGTATGAATGAATGAATCAGCAGCCTAACTATTTCTAAAAAAACTCACCGTACTCAAAATATATCAAATACGATTTCATCGGTAAAATGAAAAATGTTTTTACCGTTTGTAAATATTCTAACATTAAATTACATTTAAACTTTTTATATTTGAGGATATTAAAAAACGGATGATTTAATGCGAACGCTTACCATTATTATTACTCTTGCTTCAATGATTCTCAACAGCTCGTTTGTTTCTGAACATAAATACTATGTAAGCATTACAAACATAGATCATAAAAAGGATTCAAAGGCATTTGAAATAAGCATAAAGTTAACGGCGCATGATCTTGAAAAAGCTTTAAAGCCTCAAGGAGAGTTAAAATTAGGAAGTGATAAAGAGTTGCCAAACGCTAATCAAATTTTAGCAGCTTACATAAAAAATCATTTCAGTATCTGGATTAACAATAAACAAAATGAATTAAATTTTGTTGGCAAAGAAATCGAAAATGATGAGTCACTTTATTTGTATTTTAGCTCTAATGCTCCTAAAACATTAGATAAAGTAAAAATTATAAACAATATCTTAAGTAAGACTTTTCCAGAACAAGAAAACATTACCTATTTTAATTCTGGAAATATTAAAAAGGATTTTATTTTTAAAAAACATAGTTCTGTTAAAGAATTTCAATTTAAGTAACAAACACCATGAAAAATATATTTTACCTAGCGCTCTGCCTACTAACCATAGTTTCTGGAACTGCTCAGGATAACACCAATCATAATAAATTTAAACAATTAAAAGAAGAGGTTGCAACACCAAATGTATATAGGAATGGTTCTGGTGCACCTGGGCATATGTATTACCAAAATAGAGCTGATTACGAGATGAAGATTACGCTGAATGACGGTGAACAAAAAATTACGGGGGAAGAGACGATTACTTACCATAACGAATCTCCGGACGACCTAGAATACTTGTGGGTTCAATTAGATCAAAATGTTAGAGCAAAAACATCGGATACTTACAAAATCCAAACAAGCTCTATACGAGGGGCTTCTTTTAATAGTCTAAAACGACTTCATTCGGATTTTGATGGAGGATTTAAAATTACTGAAGTTTCGTTGGAAGGAAAACCGTTGAAACACACTATTAATAAAACGATGATGAGAATTGACTTAGACACTCCTTTAAAGGCCGGAGATAAAGTTAATTTTACGATTAATTGGTGGTACAATGTAAATAACATGCTGGAAATTGGAGGCCGCTCTGGTTACGAGTATTTTCCTAAAGATGACAATCGACTTTATGTAATTGCTCAGTTCTACCCACGTATGTGTGTTTATAACGATGTGGAGGGATGGCAAAACAAACAATTCCTAGGGCGTGGAGAGTTTGCTGTTCCTTTTGGGAATTACAAAGTAAGCTTAACTGTGCCCGGTGACCATGTTGTTGCTTCGACAGGAACGCTTTCAAATGCAACTGATGTTTTAACAAAAGAGCAGCTACAAAGACTTGAACTTGCAAGAAAATCTGATAAAGAACCTGTAGTTATTGTCACACAGAAAGAAGCTGAAAAGGCTGAAAAAAGTAAAGTCAAGTCTCTAAAAACTTGGGTTTTTGAAGCGGAAAATGTACGTGATTTTGGTTGGGCATCTTCTAAAAAGTTTATTTGGGATGCAATGGTTGTGCACCAAGAGACAAAAGATGTTATGGCTATGTCATTTTATCCTAAAGAAGGAAACCCATTATGGGAGCAATACAGCACAAAAGCAGTAGCACAAACATTAAAAACATACAGTAGCTATACGTTTGACTATCCATACCCTGTAGCTATTTCGGTGCACGCTAAAGATCAAGGAATGGAATATCCAATGATATGTTTCAATTATGGCAGACCTGATGAAGATGGCACGTATTCTCATCGCATGAAATATGGAATGATTGGAGTAATTATACATGAAGTTGGACACAACTACTTTCCTATGATTATTAACTCTGATGAACGACAATGGACATGGATGGATGAGGGGTTAAATACTTTTTTACAGTATCTAACAGAACAAACCTGGGAAAGAGACTTTCCGAGCAGAAGAGGTGCTGCCTCTAAAATTGTTGACTACATGAAAGGAGATAAAAGCAATATTTCTCCTATTATGACAAACAGTGAATCAATTCACCAATTTGGCAACAATGCATATGGAAAACCAGCAACTGCTTTAAATATTCTTCGTGAAACAATTATGGGTCGAGAACTTTTTGACCACGCCTTTAAAACTTATGCGCAACGTTGGATGTTTAAACACCCTACTCCTATTGACTTTTTCAGAACAATGGAGGATGCAAGTGCAGTAGATTTAGATTGGTTTTGGAGAGGTTGGTTTTACTCAACTGATCACGTAGACATCTCAATGGATGACGTTCAATGGTTTCAGGTCAGCACAAAAGACCCTACCATAGAAAAGCCTTTAGCCGAGGCCAAATCGAATGATTTTCCAGAAGACATCAGCACTACTAGAAATAAAAAAGAGATTGAAACAACATATGCTGAAGAAGATAATTCTTTGTATGATTTTTATAACTCCTACAACCCTTTTGATGTTACGGACAAAGACAAGAGAAAATATAAAAAATTTATTGAAGGTTTAAATGCTAGCGAATTAGCAATTTTAAAAAGTAAATTCAACTATTACCAACTTTCCTTTTCCAACAAAGGAGGATTGGTAATGCCATTAATTATTCAATTTACGTTTACCGACAAAACCACTGAAACCATAAGAATCCCCGCTGAGATCTGGAAATCAAACAATTACAATATATCGAAAGTTTTCTTTTTTGAAAAAGAAGTCATATCAATTGAGTTAGATCCAAATCTGGAAACTGCCGATACTGATATTTCAAACAATTCATGGCCGAGAAAAGTTGTGCCAACTAGGTTTGAACTGTACAACAGATCTAAAAGTAGGCACTCCGGGGCTGCAAACCCAATGAAGGAAGCACAAAAAAAATAGATTCTCAACAACTTTATTTTGGAAACTACTTCAATATCAAAATTTCCATCTAAAAAGAGAATAAAATAAGAAATGATATTTTACAACAAACAAATCTGAACTGCACTTATCAAAATATAATTCTGAAATTACTTGTAATTCGTTAATTATATTTCATACATTCGTCCATTGAATATAAGACAATGAAAAAGTTTACAATATATACGGAAAGATTTTATTTCAATTACTGAAGCCGGAAACGTTTTATCGATTACCTAATTGAAAAGCCTTCCAAATCGGAAGGCTTTTTTTTATTAAATTAATTATGACAATAAAAACGATTGCAATACAAGGAATTAAAGGTGCTTTTCATGAAGAGGCAGCAAAAAACGTATTTGGACATGAAATTAATATCTCACCTTCTGTTACATTTCAGGAATTAACCACCAAAGTTGTAAACCAGGAAGTAGATTATGCACTAATGGCAATTGAAAATACAATATCTGGTACAATTCTTCAAAATTTAGAACTCATTCGGAATAATAATTTAGCAATTATTGGTGAAACATATTTACGGATTGAGCAAAACCTGGGAGGGCTAAAAGGAGCATGTATTCATGAATTAACTGAAGTAAGTTCTCACTACATGGCATTGAATCAATGTAGAGCTTTTTTTAAAAACTACCCTACTATTAAATTAGTTGAATCGGCAGACACTGCGTTAAGTCTAAAAGAAGTTTCAGAACAAGACAATCCGCAAATTGCTGCCATTGGAAGCAAACTTGCAATTGAAGAATATGGATTGGAATTATTAGCTAAAGGTATTGAAACAGACAAAAGTAACTACACACGATTTGCCGTTTTAGGAGAAGAAATTGACACCTCTACCGATGGAGCAAAAGTAAGTTTATCCATTATTCTTCATAACGTTTCAGGTGCCTTATCAAAAGCAATTTCCCTACTCCATTTATTGGGTGTAAATCTAACTAAGATTGAGTCTGCTCCAGTGATTGGAAAACCCTTTCAATACAGATTTTTTTTAGATTTCATTCTTCATGAAAAAGTTAGTTATCAGAACACAATTGAGGCACTTACGCCATTGACAATTGAATTAAAAATATTAGGAAAATACCATCCTGGGAAAATCGATTACACATGAAAACTATTGAAGCAAACAGGTTAAATAATGTTTCTGAATATTACTTCTCTAAAAAACTGAGGGAAATAAATAAAATCAATCAAAACGGTATCCAGGTGATTAATTTAGGAATTGGAAGTCCAGATCTGGAACCACCCAAAGTGGTTATAAATGAACTTACAACATGGTCAACCCAAAACAATGTTCATGGTTATCAGCGATATAATGGCATTCCTGAGTTACGATTGGCTATAAAAGAATGGAGCAAAAAAGTTTATGACATAAGCCTCAACGCAGACACTGAAATATTGCCGCTAATGGGATCCAAAGAAGGTATTCACCACATAACTCAAGCCTTCGTTAACAAAGGTGACAAAGTGCTCGTTCCTATGCTAGGGTACCCTACTTATCGTTCGGTCTCAAATTTAGCTCAAGCAACAGTCGCTGAATATTCGATCAAATCAGATGGAAGCTTTGATTTGGAGGAGTTATCTAGTTTATTAAGCAGTAATACGAAGGTTCTTTGGTTAAATTACCCGCATATGCCTACAGGGGTTCCTGCGAATAAAAAAGCAATAACGCAATTGATAGGATTGGCAAATGAAAATGGATGTATTGTTATTAACGATAATCCTTACAGCACGCTACTGACAGATGACTTCTTCAGTATATTTCAGATTGATGGGGCAAAAGAAAACTGTCTTGAACTCAACTCATTGAGTAAATCACATAACATGTCTGGCTGGAGAGTTGGTTGGGTTAGTGGAAAAAGAGAATTAATTCAATCCATATTGAAAGTAAAAAGCAATATGGACTCTGGAATGTTTCTACCTATTCAAAAAGCTGCAATCAGTGCCTTAAACGTCTCTACAGATTGGATTAAACAACTCAACCTTATCTATTCTGAAAGAAGAAAAGTTGTATGGGAAATTTTAGACAAATTGAATTGCTCTTACGCAAAGAATAACGTTGGGTTATTTATATGGGCAAGAATACCGGATAAATGTGATAGTGCTGAAATCTGGACAAATAAAATTCTTTATAACGCAAAAGTATTTATCACTCCAGGATTCATATTTGGATCAAGTGGAAATAAGTTTATCCGTGTTTCATTGTGCAATTCAAAAGAGGTTTTGGGAGAAGCATTGAAGAGAATAAATAATTTAAAATAAAAAGTGATGTTAATAAAAACTGAAGCCTGGCCGCAACTAAAAAACAATAAACCATTAATTATTGCGGGACCATGCAGTGCTGAAACTGAAGAACAAGTAATGCAAACTGCTAATAAATTAAAAAGCGATAATCGCGTAAATATATATAGGGCCGGAATCTGGAAACCCAGAACAAAACCAGGAAGCTTTGAAGGAGTTGGAAGTATTGGTCTTTCTTGGTTGCATCGTGTAAAGAAAGAGTTAGGAATACCTGTAGCAATTGAGGTTGCGAATGCAAAACATGTTTGCGAAGCTCTAAAAGCCGGTATTGACGTACTCTGGATTGGCGCCATAACAACAGCTAATCCATTTGCAGTTCAAGAAATTGCAGACGCATTAAAAGGTGTTGACATTCCTGTATTGATTAAAAACCCTGTAAACCCAGATGTAGCATTATGGATAGGAGCAATTGAAAGGTTAATTAAAGCTGGAATCACTCGAATTGGAGCAGTACATAGAGGAGTATCTCAATTCGAAAAATCATCTTTCCGAAACAATCCAGAGTGGCAAATGGTTATTGAATTAAGAGAACAACTACCTGACATTCTCATAATTAATGACCCGAGTCATATTAGTGGAAATCGCGAGTTAATTCATAAAATATCGCAAACTGCAATGGATCTAAACTTTGATGGACTAATGATAGAATCACATTTCGAACCCGATAAAGCATGGAGTGATGCAGCACAACAAGTTACCCCTGAGCAGCTGACCAACATTCTGGACCGTTTAATCGTGCGAGCTGAAACACCAGAGGGAATTGAATTAAAAAGTATCGATGAACTTAGAAAATCAATCAACTTTATAGATGAACAAATCATTGATTTATTAAGTTACAGATCGCATGTAATAAAAGACATTGCTCAATTCAAATTAAACAATGGCATGACTGTTTTTCAAAAGAACAGATGGAGTTCGTTGCTTGCAAAGCATCAAAAGCAGGCAGAAAAACTCTCATTAGAACCCAAACTAATTTCGAAAGTTTTCCATGCTATTCATCAAAATTCAATTAATACACAAAACCGTTTACTGAGTAAACCTATTAAAGATATACAACAATAGAGGCCTTTCTAACGAGCCGGAACTTTTATTTTGTGGATTAATCTGGAAAAGACTCTTCTATTTCAACCCCTTTGCTCTTTTTAGCAGCACTTTTTTCTTTTTTGGCAGCCTTCCAACTTTCCCTGCTTTCCTTATCTTGGCATTCTGTGCAATTATTATCACCAAACCGAAAAAGATTTGCCAATTTACAAAAGAGCTCACCTGCATTATCAAAACTCTCTTGATAGAATAACCCAACACCTTGTGTATAATTGCCTTGATCTACTTTAGCAATGTCATATTCATTTGACTCATTAAATGCATGAACCCTTAAGTTTCCTTCTGGTGGGTTTAATTTGTACTCAACATCTACATCACCAATTAAACTACTATTGCTATTTCCTCCAGATGATTCATTTTCATGAGAAACACCAACATTTGTTTTAACTGTTAATTTATCATTAAACAATTGAGTGGACATAGCAACTGCAACTTCATCATTACTTATTTCATCACCAGGGCGATAATTAAACCCCAAATCAAAATCATCTGAGAAATTTGAAATCATGTTGCTCAATTGATTAGAAAGAACCTCGCTCGTTGCAGTCTCTACAAAGCCAAGCCTATCACCTTCCTTTTCTTCTACATCCGAACGCGGTAAAAACTTGTTCAAAATCAACAATGAAAATACCTGCTTATTCATTTCTTGTTCAGTAGAAACTAAGTTTCTTAAAACGGACTTTGCATTCTCGTCTGAACGTGGGATTGAAACATCAAATCCTATATTGGGATTAAATAAGTTTTGTGTCAAATGCATTATACACTCTATGTCCACCTTTTGCTTATACCCTTCTCTATCATTTCTAGGCATTATATCATATAAACTTGCTTTCAATGGGTAATATGCCTTAATATCCAGGTCTGCACTATAAGGATCTCCATACCAACTAATTGAACTACCTGGTTTAACTTGGAATTTTTTATTTATAAAATCTTTAAGCGTAAACAGATAACTTCCCTCTGAAACTTCATAGTTTCCAAACATGGAAAAATCATAGAATTTATCAATATACATATCGATGTGTCCTGCTCCGGTAGCGCGCATTGCATCACCAACTACTTCATCAAATACGAGTTGAATTTCAGCCTCTTCCGTTAAATCCATACTCAGGTTTAAGTTAATACCTTCAAGATCTACTTTGTATTCTTCCTCAGAAATTTCTTTATTTACAAACGTCACAAATTCTTTCAATACAACATCTTCGGATCCATATAATGGTAATGTAATGTTTGTACCTTTCTCCGTTTTAGCATTGATAGTGATATCTAATATATCTTCGTAGTTAATCGACAAATCTCCTGACACAAAAGCATCCCCATAATACAATGGATTCATATTATAGTTTGTATTTAGCACTTGAAATGGTTTATCAAATGTGGCGAAGAAATCGTAACTATACTTTTCGAAATTTTGATGAAAGAAAGAACCAACCACAAGTGCCTCTGACCCATATTTATCCATCAAAGGAAATCCATTTAATAAAACCATATCAGGCTCTATAAGAACCTGTCCATTTGCTGTATATTTTACATTTAACATATCCATTTGGACAGCAGTTTTATTTAAGAACAAGCTACCCTTAAATTGGGGATTACTCACCTCTCCCTTAAGACAAACAGTACCTTTTGTATTACCTTCTAAAGCCACTCCTTCAGGCATAAAAGCATTTACAAATGTTAAGTCAGTATTTTTAAAATCAAACTGGAAGTCCAAATTATTATCAGGTCTATTCACATAATAATGGCCTTTTGAAATCACAAAATCCGATACATCATTCGATCTTGTTAACTCCCCAATTAGTTCCATCCTTTGTTCGTTGGCGTTCCAGGATGTACTTGTTTCAATATTACCAGTATAATAACCATTTATACTTAAGTCCTCTATTAAGGAGTAAGCGGAAAAATAACCATCCTCGTAAAGGTTTGAAGCATATCCATCTAAGAACAAAGAGCCATCTAATTGCATTGTATCTAAATTAGTTAAGGCAGATATGTTATTTAAGTTAAACCCTGCTATTTCAAAATTTATTTTATCTCCAGGAATTTGTGAAACGATGCCATCAAACTTGATCAATTGATCTTCATTTTTTGCAATTATTTTATCTAGATGTAATGCTGTCGAATCTACGCGAACATGAGCATCTCTGTCAATATGCCACTTTCCAACACTCGAAAATATCTCAGAAGGATGAATATCAAATTCAAATTCACTCGAACTCATTATATAGCCATCACCATATATTTTTCCCCAATAACTAGAGTCATCTGCGGACCAATAAATATTTGTACCTATATTATCTTCGTAAGCTTTTGCAATCAAGTTAACATTTTGGATGTAAATTTCTTCTGAAAGGAATAATGAATCAATTGTTAAGTCTAAGGTATAAAAAAGATCGAGTCCAGATATTCTTTGTGTGGTATCCAACTGAATACCAGCAAAACGGATATCGCCATACTCTATCCAATCCGATTTTACAAACAACTCCAAAGCATCATCTTCACTCACATAATCACAGCTAAGAGCTGTTGCAGGTGCTATCCGTAACCTAGGAAAAAAAAGTTCTGTCAATTTGGAAAGGTCATTTATTTGAACACTCAAATTAAATTCTTCGTGCGTTAAGTAAAAACTTTCAGCATTTGGAAACAATGATGGCAATGCCTTTGCTCCCAAGTAAGAAAGACTATTTTTAATGGAATCTAGATTAAATTCTCCTTCCATTGAAATGTTTGCGAATTCTGAGAAAATATCTATGGTATGGTAATTTGTATTTCCTTTGGATTCAAGCATAATAGATTCAAAAGAATAATCAGTTCCCTCTTGAAAATAAGCTACATCCGTAAAATAAACCAACCCGGTAAAATCATCTATATTAGTTCCACTTCCTTCTGCCATAAGATTAAAACAAACAGAAGCAGTTTCTCGCGTATTGATTAAATGCAAATCATAAGGATTAGCTTTTATTACTTCTGTGGCAAAGCTAAAGTCATAAGGTGCTTTGTTTAAATCAATATTTCCTTCAAAATTTAAATCTATATTTTGATCGGCAACATTTAAAAAACCATCAAAAGATTTTTCTTTAAAATGGCCATTAATGTTTACTTCATCATATGTATATCCTTGCAAATCAAATTTATTCAAATGACCATCTACCACAACATCTAAGTCATCAATTGTTAACCCTTTCCCTTTAATAGTTAAATCTGAAGTAAAATTACCAAATACACTTGAGTTTGTTAAGGTCGATAAATCGATTCCTGCGGTACTCAAATAACCATTGTAGTTAAATTGTTGAGAGGTATCAATATTGCATGCAAAACTACCAGTGGCAGCCCCTATATCTGTAATTATATCTAAGGATATGTCAAAATCATGATAATAACCATTAGAATTCCCCGTTACAGAAATCCCTCCAAGGCTAGACACTTGTTTAGGAATTTCAATATTTTCCATTAAACCAAACTTCATCAAATCTACTGTTTCCAAATCCATTTTGGATGTCTGCAACCTATTAATGTTTAGAGCTACATGTGTACTATCCAAATTCGGCAATCCCTTTAAAGAAATATCACCATCGAAATAGGTTCCTTCAGAAACACTGATAAATAAACTGCTTAAATTTAAATCATTAATAGGACCTTCTATCTCTGTAATTAAATTAATCGAAAAGTCGTATGCTTCCATAGAAGGCACGAAATAAGATATATCTTTCATGTTAATAGAAGACATTTCAACATTAGCAAATAGTCGAACATCTTCTACAAAATTCGAAAAGTTTTGATGGCCTGAAAGATTCAATTCAACACCTTTAGTGACAACATTTGAACAAGGTGTTTTAACCAATAATTTATCCAATTTAATCTTTCTGGAATTAACCAATATGTGCGCATTCAGACTATCTAAACGAAAACCACTCCTATCGGTCAGAGCCAGACCTTCAACATTCATGGTAGTAACATCTCCTCTGTTTCTAAAACCAATTATTTTTCCAGAAACATCCCACAAATCTAGATGATCATAATCCACCCCATATTCTTTTAATTCCTTGTTCCAATCGTAATAGGTTATGTGTGATTTATTTAAGTTAACCTCCTTTATTTTCATTGTAAAGCTCGATGATTCATCTTCTTCTGAGGAAAAATAGTTGATAAGAAATTGCAAGTTGAATTCTGGTTCTCCCGTATACTTTTGAATTTTCAAACGCGCACCTTCAGCGTTAATCCCACTCAAAATAACAAACTTACTTTCTAAACTTAAATCGGCTAAAGATCCATTGATATGCGGTATATACAATAGTGTATCATTATGCCTATCACCAATATAGAAACCATTAATTTCGGCATATTCAAAACCATTGATTTTAACACTCTCAATCGAGACATCAGTATCCAATTCATAAGAATAGAATTCTGCCAAACTTACCGCAAGCTGCGTTTGCACCCAATCAGACCGGATAAAAAATATAAGCACAAGACTGAAGAAAAAAACTATTTCAAATAGATTTGCTACCGTTCTTATGGAGTAAAACCCTATTTTTTTGATAGTTTTGAGCACTTTATTTCATTAAATGAGTGTAACAAACAAATATAGCATCATTCTTGGTATAGAATCAAGTTGCGACGATACTTCTGCCGCAATAATTAAAAACGAAGAAATCCTGTCGAATGTTATTGCATGCCAAGAAGTTCACACCAAATATGGAGGTGTTGTTCCGGAACTTGCTTCCAGAGCGCACCAACAAAATATTTTACCTGTAGTTGATACAGCCTTGAAACAGGCGGGTATTACTAAAAATGAGCTTACAGCAATTGCATATACAAAAGGTCCTGGGTTGCTTGGATCTTTGCTTGTTGGAACTTCATTTGCAAAATCAATGGCAATGGGGTTAAATATTCCTTTAATTGATGTAAACCATATGCAAGGACATATACTTGCACACTTTATTCAGAAAAAGGAAAATCACAAACCCACGCCAAATTTCCCATTCATTTGCTTAACAGTAAGTGGTGGACATACGCAAATCGTATTAGTAAAAGACCATCTAAGTATGGAGTTGATTGGTGAGACAATCGACGATGCAGCTGGAGAAGCTTTCGACAAGGCGGCCAAACTTTTAGGACTTCCATATCCTGGAGGGCCACTTTTAGATGAACTAAGTAAAGCGGGTGACGCAGCAAAGTTTACTTTTACATTTCCTAAAGTAGGAGAATTTAACTACAGCTTCAGTGGACTGAAGACCCAGTTTTTATATTTTTTACAAAAAGAAGAAAAGTTGAACGATAAATTCATTCAACAAAATCTAAATGATATTTGCGCCTCATACCAGGAGCATATCGTTAACTATTTATTTATCAAATTAAAAAAGGCTGTTGCCCATTACAACATAAAAGATGTTGCTATTGCAGGAGGTGTTTCAGCAAATAGTTGTTTGAGAAAAAAACTAGCAAGAACCGGCAAGCAAGAAGGTT
>Ga0233450_10003270_pt1 | contig 15315 bp, 9 predicted proteins | sample 011ome_30_FD_189956 | JGI IMG/M metagenome (GOLD analysis project Ga0233450, IMG submission 189956) | Coastal salt marsh microbial communities from the Groves Creek Marsh, Skidaway Island, Georgia - 011501CT (spades assembly) | ecosystem: Environmental > Aquatic > Marine > Intertidal zone > Salt... | reverse complement strand
CGCAGCGTTTGTGCGCGAAAATACGCTTCCTGAACTTGTAGATGAAGTTGGCGTTCTCGTACAAGCGGCAACTATGGCGGATCCAGAGACGAGCGTCGAGGAGATTTTGCGCCCGCTCGCGCGCGCGTTGCGCGAAGACATCTCCACCGCCGACGCTACGCTAAGCACCACCGTGGAATCTCGTATACGATGGAACAGTGGACTTTTAATCATGGGTGCCCATCGCGCCGCTCGAAGCGTCGCGTCGGCGTTGACGGGGGAGATTAAAGCGCTCTCGCGCGACATTTTCAGCGCGTGCGAAACGAATGGAAACATGGAACTTTTAGATACTGGAGAGAACATTTTGAGCATGCTCGTGTCGGGGCTCACGAGCCCGTACATGGTGGATGAAGAACAGGATGTGTTAGGTGAAGATGGCGTCGCGGACTGGGTGACAACGCGGTGGGAGGTGAACGATGAGGAAGAGTCAACCGTCGGCGCGCGACACGCGCCGACGCCCTTTCAGTGGTCGTATCCAACCGCCGACAACATTCGAGAAGCGGAGGCGATAGTGGATGAATTTCTAACGCAACCTGCGAACGCATTGATTCAAGGCACGAATAACGGCGGTGCGGGGAACGTCGATGCCATGGATATCGACGGTGGCGCGACTTCGTCGTCGTCAAAAGATGTCGTGCGCGTACGTGTCTCTGCCATCGGCGGCGTGCTGACGGGATTCCGTGTGCGCCTCGCTGACTTTAGCGACCCAAACGCAACGAAAACTTTCCTCGCGCATCGGGAACCAGTCATAGCGAGCGCTGAAGCGCGCGGTCTCGCCGCGCAAGCACTCGTCGCCGCCGTGTCGCGAACCAGCGCCGATGACGTCGAAACTCTTCGACTCATTTGCTCTGTCGCTGACATCGTGTTGAATCCACACGCGCACGCCATCTCAGCGCGAAGCGCCGGGTTCGAGGCTTTGCGTTCAGATGCCACGTATCTTTCAGAGCCCCAATCTTTTGGCGTCGAGTCGCGCTCGCCTCGATGGCTCGTTGCAGAAAATGTTCGTCTCAACACGCAATGGCGAGACGGCATGGCGATGTTTTACTCTGGATCCTCGAGCGAATTCAACGACCACGGTCCGGTCTCGGACCCGCGCCGCATCGAGCTCTTGCGCGTGGTAGAGGAGTTGGCGTTGAGTAAATACAGCACGGTGCGCCGAAGCGCGTTGCCCGTCGTTGACACGATGTTTGAGCGATACCCGAGCGACGCCCATCGCTTTGTCCAGCGCTCCATCGACGCGTTGGCGCACACTGAAGAAAACGAAGACGCGTGCATCGCGGCGTGCTATGCGTTGCGTTGTTCAACGACGCTGACCGCGGTACTACATAACGAAGCGCTCTTTGCGCCATTCGTCCGCGCAGTGCTTGGAAGCGCGCATCACGGCTCGGAAAAGGCGCAAGCGTCTGTCGGATCGTTGTTTTTGCATTACGCGTTGTTGTTCACGCGGGGCGCATTCGCGCGCGCGTGCGACGGTATCCAGATGTTAAAATTAGACATGCTCTCAACTTTGGAATCTTCGTACGAGTCGTCAACGACGACGAAACCGATGCATTGGAGTTACGAAATGATGACCAACGCGATGACGGTGTTCTTTCTCGACCCGCGTCTGGACGAAGCCGCGTTTCTCGCGCGCGCCACGCGAGTATTCGTGCAAAGCACTTTGGGTGATTTAAAAGTCACCAGGTTTCCTGCAATGTGCGCACTGTTGATGTTGAGTCGTTACGAGTGCTACGAGTCCACCTGCGTGCCGGAAATTCGAGAAATCTTCCGGACTGACGCCGTCGGAACGGTGTGCAAATGGACGCGTAATTTTGCGTTGGCGCATTCCGCGCTTGACACCGGGGAAGCGCGCTCGCAAGTGAATGGCAAAGCGGACGCATTAATGCAAGCCGCGGAGTCGCTCTATGGATTCGCAAACGAAATGTCCGGACCGGACTGGCCGATGACGCGCGCATTTGAATGTCTGCCGTCTACGGGCGCGTTCATCGTCGCGGTGGCGCGGTTTTGGATGCTCTTGGCGCGCGTCGCGCCGAGTGACATCGTCACCGGCCTGCGCGCATTCCTTGATGACCCGACGATTCAGAACGGCGATCGAAGCATGCGATGCGCGGTAGCCGAGGCGCTTGCGGGCACCCTCGCATCGCGCGCGGTGGCCAACGTGGAGGACGAGCGTTGGATGGAACGCGCGTTTATCAAATTTGCCCTCGACGCGTCCACGGATCAACGCGAGGAATGGCTCCGTGGCGCCGCGTATTGCACCGACAGTGGAAATGGAAATATCTCTGACTCACTGCTTCGACGGTTGCTTGAGCACGAAGAGTCGTTGTCGACGGTAGCGCACGTGGCGAGGAGCTTGGAGTTGAAACGCGTCTGCGCGGCGCAGCTCGGTCGCGGCGGCGGATTGGACATCAAGCACGCTATGTTAGACGCACTCGCCGATCCTGTACGCACGCCGATTTTCCACGAAAGTAGAATTGTGCGCGAGCACGCGGCGCAGCTCGCGGCATTGATGATTGCGTCGGCGGAGCCTGAGATTGCGGAACCTCGCGCCCGAGTGGTTGAATTGTTTACTCGAGACATCGAACGCGCTGCCTCTCAAGCGCTGAGTGCTGATCCTGCTATGCCAGATCCAGAGCTCACCAAGGCGCGCGACGCGATTGAAGGCGTGTTTTATGCTGCGCTTGAGCTCGTGCGTCGTGGCGACGGCGCGGCGATCGCCCCGAGCGCGTCAGCCATTCTTCGCGCGGCGTTGCGCACGGCGGAATCAAAGGATAAAGATTTCGCCATGATTGCCAAGCTCACGGTGGCGTACCTAAAGTACGTGCGATTCGATGACGACGTTTTACGCCAACTCGCGCACATGTTGATTGCTACGTTACATGATACGAATTGGCACACGCGCGCGGCGACGTTGCGCTTTATTCAAGCGCTCGCGTATGGGCACGCCTTCGCACTCGACGCTGAGCTCTTCATTGCCCTTCGCGACGCCGTCGTTGCGAGCTTGTCCGACAAGCAACTCGAAGTCGCCCAGCTCGCATCATCCACGCTCATGATTTTCCTCAAGGGTGTCGGTGCGAGCAGTGAGGCTGAATTACGAGCGACATTCTTACGCGTCGCCAAGACGACGCCCGTGGGCGCCGACGCCGATCCGCTCACGACGTCCACAAAACACGCCGCCGTCCTCGGTCTCTCCGCATGCGTACTTGCGCACCCATACGATGTCCCAACGTGGATGCCCGAAGTCATGGAAACCCTCGGATTCGCCTCGCTCGAACCCGCACCGATGAAGCTCGCCGCTCAAAAGACATTTGCGGAATTCAAAAAGACGCATCAAGACACGTGGAGCGAAACTCGCGCCGCGTTCACGCACGATCAATGGGATGCGGTGACTCTAGGATTAGATCTCGCCCCTAGTTACATCATTTAGGTTTAGTAGTTTGACAATACCAGCCGCATCATTGCACACGTGCCATCCATCCTTTATCCTCACTTTACGACTCGCGACATGTCACAACCAAGCCTCGAACGCGCCCTCGAGCATCTCAATCTCGACGACGACGACGACGACGACCGTGAGAAAAACGTCCGAGGCGACAATGATGACGACCCATCTCGCGATGTGCGCGACGACATCATCGCGCGCGCGTACCACCGCGCAAATTACCGTCCATGTCCATCATGTGGAGAGTACTTTGTGAAAACCATGGAGCGACGAGACGCATCACAATGCGAACGATGCGACGCCATGCCGCGCGCGTCGGCGTCGAGAGCGACGCGTGTGCTCATCATGTGTCCAGTCTGGTGCGTGCGGCGACGACGAGGGCGAACGGTGCGGCGATGATTGTATGTATGGGTAACTGACATTTGGCTCTCGTTTCGCGCAGCACGGCGGTGCTCATTAAACCTGCGGGATCTCACGCGCTGTGCATGTGCGCGCGGTGTTTGCACGTGTTGCGCATTCCATCAACCAAGGAACTGCACCGACGATCGTCGCCGACGGGGGTGATTAAGGAGGAGGACGATTCGGAATCGAAACGAGCGCAAAGCGGTCCTCCAGGCTTTGAGACGTCGGCGGCTTTTGATGATCCCGCTACGCTCAACGTCGTCGCGTGCGTGTGCCCGACGTGTGCGCTGACGGTACAAGCGCCGTTGAATGCACCAGATGGGGTGTGTAAGTGCGGGGCGTGTGGCAATCTGTTACGCGTGCCCGTCGTCGCGTAATTGTTCACCGTGCGGCTTCGATTCGATTCGATACGTGGAAACGACGAACCTTTCAGCATTGACATGATTATCACAGATGAATGACTTATACGGCTACGTTAATGGTATACTTGACTGATGAAACCACGATGAAGACGAGGATAAGAACGCTATTTACGCTCGACGTACGCCGACGCGATTGATCGATGCAGAGCGCGGTGTACCGATGCCATGATGAAGATCTTCGCTCGACGATGACGCATGTTTACGCATCGGATTGCAATAGACGCTGACGTCGTCGTGCACGAATCGCGCGCCAGCGCGATTTGGACGCGATGAGCCACGCGGCGCGATTGCCGAGCCACAACGCGCGATATCGAAGCGCTTCTTCGGCTCGATCGTACGACACGCTAGACATGTCTTCTTCTTCATCAAACGCCGCTCGTCTCGCTTTAGAGCGCATGTCTGGCGTGATTGCGGTTGTTAGCGCGCGTTTTCGTGGCGCGGGTTTTGGAGAGAGCGCTTTGAATGCGGCGCGGAACTGCGCTTCGTGGCCGAATAAACCGTAAATCGCGGCGCCGCGTGACGACGCGGAGGATGGTGGTTTTGGTTTCGGCGGCGAGTTTATCGCGAGGTTTGCGCTGTCGTCGACGCGTATCCATGACAAAAATGGATCCATGTTTTGAGGCAAGACAACGCCGCCGCGTGACAGACCGATGCGACGCGTCGCGGAATGACGTCGCAGCCGAGCGCAGCATCTCTCTTCTTCGTGTCACCAACAAAGGCAATAAATGTTCATGTGAATATTAAGACAACGCTACAGTGCACACACAGTTACCGAGGCGCTCGACGATACATTTACGCCCCGAGCGCGAGCGTGAGTTCGGCTTCGCACGCGAGCTCATCGCCCACAAAGCACTGACCCTTCATCTTGGCGATGCCAAAGCGCTTGTTCAACTTGGTGAGCACAACCTTCATGACGAGCGTATCGCCCGGAACCACGGGGCGGCGGAACTTCACGCCGTCAATGCCGGCGAAAAAGAATTCTTTCTGTGTGCCGCCTTGACCTGTGTGCGAAATGACAACGAGTGTAAATGGTGAGTATACAAACAAAAGAGACCGAGAGCGCGACAACTGTCGCGTCATTCGCGCGAGGCGACGGAAACGTGTCCAATTATCGCATCGTCATACAAGCAAAAGTACGCACCTTCTTCACCCGGTTCCAACATGATTAAACCTCCGACTTGCGCCATGGCCTCTACCATCAAAACGCCCGGCATGATTGGGCGCTGCGGGAAGTGTCCCGGGAAAAAGTTGTCGTTGATGGTTACGTTTTTGACGCCAATCGCGTACGAACCTTGCTGAATTTCAACCACACGATCGACGAGCAAGAATGGGTAGCGGTGGGGCAATAAGTTCATGATAGCACCAATATCCATAGCCATGGGTAAAGCCTTACCCATGCCCTTGGCGGAAGAACCGGGCTCTTCGGCGGCGTCGGCGGCGACGATCACGCGCGAGCGCGGCATCGGGCGGACGCTCACCGCGGACTTCTTCGCCGGAGACGCCGCAGTGCGGCGCGCCGTGGCGCGGGTGGTGGCAATTTGCGAGAACGTGCACGTCGCTGACATCTTAATCTGTGTGAGAGCGCGTATGCGGCGTATGGAGACGACACGCGCGCGTCAGCGGCGGGTAAAACCTCAAACGCGAGCGTCCGAGCGCGAGGGAATATTCGACGCACGCGTCGACGAAGTCAATGCGAACGCGACGATGCGGCAGAGTGACGCGTCTTTGTGGCGAGGTAAGCGCGCGTACCTGAGTAATGCGCGTGTGTGAGCGATTGGGAATGCGGACAAAGGAAGATAGCGCGTTGCACTTTATCCAGCAAACGTACAGTCAGCCGAGGGGAAACACGCTCGCAGAAATTAGAAGAAATGCGGGCAAATGCGAGATGGAGGCTAGAGAGTTGAAATTTTAAAACGCTAATAAATGAAAGGAATGAGACGATACTTGACGATGGCGCAATAGCGCGCCCAGTCGGCGCCATACTTTTCCTCGCACGCTTCGCCGTCCCGAGCGTCGCGATGGGCGAGTAAAATTCCAAAGTAAATGACGTAAAAGTACGGCACGACGTGGGAGAAGCCGCACGGCAAGCACCACGCCCACGCCATGATCCAGTCACCGAGGTAGTTAATATGACGGCAAATGCCCCACCACCCGCTGACAATGAGCTTGGTACCGCGCTTGGTTTGCAACGTCTTCAAATGCGCCACGCGCGGGTCGTTCGGATTCGTGCGGAACAAGTTCTTTTGAGAGTTGGCACCGCGGAATATAGCATACCCGACGCATTGCACGAGCAGCACGAGTGCCAAATGCGCATTTGACAATGCCTGTGGATGCTCGAGAATGTAACGGCACTGCAATGAATACGTAAACGGTACCCAAACCAAATCACCAAACGCAAGCATGAAACCAAAGCCGTCCGTAGTGACATCCATCGTGGTCAAAATCGCTGGTTCATTCCACAGCGCATCAATGACGTAAGCACCTTGGAAGGCACACACCAAAGCCATCGCGGGCGACACGGCGCCAAACGTCGCGTACTCCTTCGCCGCGAATCCTAAATCCAACAACAACCACCCAATCAGCCCGGGCGTGAGCTCGCAAAACACCTTCAAATCAAACTTTCCATTCAACAATCTCGGATTCAACTCACGACCGATGAAGTAGTCGTACGCAGTGTTGCCGCTGTCGCCACCCTTGGCAAGCATCTTCCCGCGCCCAAATGAGCTCGCGTACAAGTACGTCGACAACGCATACGAAAATACAATCATCGCCGTGAGCATTGATAAGAACTTTTCATGCACCAGTGTCAAGTCGATCACGCCTGCATGCGTACCGATCGCACCGACGATGCACGTCGCTACGAAGACGCGAAACCCGTTCAACTTGTACGTCAACCTCGAACCGTCTGGGAGCACCACGCCTTGCTTTTCGATCCCAGGCAACGCCACGTGCGCGATGATAGTAAACGCCATCCATCCTAGCGCCATCACCGCGCCTTGTGCGTCGAAGAGCGCCATGGACTTGGGAAACCCGGGTAAAGAGGCGAGACCGCGTCGCGCGACGTCGCCCACCGCCGCGCAACCGTCTTCGTTGCACGCGTACACAAGAAAGTAGCACACCAGCGGAAGCACGAGCGTGATTGCACCGGCGCCAATGGGGCCACCGAACTCGTAATGCATCGCCGCAGCGGGCGCGGTGGGCGTGACGGGCGCTTTCTTTACTCGCGCGCTGGCTTTGGGCTTTGCGGCTTGGCGAGACCGAGTCTTTGCCGGGGACTTGGCGCGCGACGACGCCTTGGACGGCGTGCGCGACGATGTGCGCGTGCGTGGGGGCATGATTGATAACGTTTCGCCGACGCGCGTGTCGAAAGTCGACGTCGACTCGCGCGTCGATTTCTGGCGCAACGACTTCTGGCGCCGCGTTTTGACATTTTTACGTACGTTTCATATTCACCGTGTCTACTATTCTAGTCCTTCGTCAGCCACCGTGCGAAGTGTTAACAAATCAATCCTATACGCGTGCGCAATTATCCGCCGTTGGGGCAATTGGCAGCCCAATGTCCTTGTTCGCCACATTTATAACATGGGCGGGATGCGTTCGCACCGCCGGCGGGCGCATCGCGTTCTGCGCGTGTTCGTCGACGTCCCGCGGTCGTGGCGCGACCAGCCCCACGCGCGCCGCGGCCGCCGCGGCCGCCGCGGCCGCCACGGGCAGCTGCTGCGGGCGCGGCTTGACGAACAGGAGACGCGCGGGGCGCCGGTTCGTCGTTTTGACATGCGCGCGCAAACTCGGCAAAATCACGCGAGCAAAACACGCATCCCGTCCATCGACCCATGTGTTGGAAACCAATAGGAAGAAACGCTTCCGAAAACCGAAACGAACATAAATGTCCGCGACATTGACCACACGACTCATGTTCGACCTCGCCGCGGCGCGTGCACGATGGTAACGTGACTCGATGCGCGCAATGCTGGACGTCGCATTGCACCGTAAACTTTGGAATGTTGCGCGCGCCTGGCGTCGAATAGAGCTTTGACGTACCCCCGCACCCTGGACAGTTTCTTACATCGCCAATGGTGTCACCTGCGTTGCGTGCCGCCGGTGCGCCTCGAGCGGGTGCGTTTGCGCCGCCGCCCGTCGCCTGCCCGCCATCCAAAAACGAGCCAACTGTTGATGTGAGCGTATTCTTCGCGCGATCTAATCGCGTGTACGCGTCAAGCATGGTGTCTAAATGCTTCCGCAATCCCTCTGCTGGGTTTAATCTGTTATGTGCCGCTGCGTCGACGTCACGCTCCATTTCAGCGCGTTTTGTCGGCAGCCACATGTCCGCGACGCCCATTCTGTCATACGCCAACACCAACGCCTCCCCAAGCTCCGTGGGCGTCAAGCGATTGTCTCCCACCTTGCGCGCGTACCCGCGTTCTCCTACAACCTTTTCTATGTGCTGTGCTTGCGTGGCATCGGTGCCAATCATGTGCGATTCCATGAGCGACAACAAGTCGACTTCGCTCAAATAATCGGGCGCACGCGTCGCCCCTTGATGGAAATTCAACACCGGCGTGAACTGCTCGCCCGACTCGTACGTGGGCAACGTACTGTTACCCCAGTTATCGTACGTGGGCGCTAATCTCGGGCCTTCGGGCGGACCAGGGCCGTAAATGTCCAAATAATTCCGTTCGCGAATCATCACTCCCGTCGCGCGAAACGCCTCCCCGGCGATGTCGATGTCGACGTGCGTCTTCATCGCCACCGCTGGATGCGAGCACGTCGCCAAGAAATGTCGGCAGACGAATTCGTACACCTTTGACATGTTTACATTCTTCGATCGCATCTTCGCATACGCCGCGTCGTCGGCGAGTTTGGTTGGATAAATGGGAGGGTGCGCCTTGTCATCCTTGCCGCCGCCGGGCGGACGACGAAAGCGCCCGTTGATTAATCCATTCGCATAGAACCCAAACTGCGCGTGCTGCGCCATGTCGGCTAGAGTACCGTCATAATCGAAATTGTCGGGAAATTTATCCGTCTCCGTACGCGGGTACGAAATGAAACCGTCATTATATAAATCTTCAGCAATTTTCATAATTTGCTCGGGTGAAATGCGCAACACGCGATTCAAGCGCTTTTGCATCTCGAGCGTATTCAACGGATGTGGTGGCCATCGTTTACTTTCTTGACCATCGACATCGATCACAGTGGCAATATTTGCCCGGGTGCACATGTCGAATAAATTCTTTGCAAATCCGTGGTCGAATAAACGTTCGCGGCGCCACTCGAACTGCGCCGTGGTTCCCGCGCGCTCGTGCGAACATTTAATCGCCCAGAAATCCTCACTCACGTGCGCGTCGATATCCCACTTGCGCTGAACAATGAACCCAAGCGTAGGAAACTGACATGGTCCGTACGACACTACAGATTTCCCACGATCATCCACTGGTAAATTCACCCCAGCGCGTTGTAACGCCAACGTATTAAATCGCGTAAAAGCCGCGCCCAACCTCAAATCTAACTCCATGCGCATATCCACCGCCTTTGACTCGAACTCATTCGGAACTACTAAATTATTCAACGCCCTATCCGCATCCGCCCGGCTCAAAGCCGAAAATCTCGCGCGTAAAACAACCATACGCGCGTTTGCCTCTCGACACGTTCGCAACACCTCAAACGCTATATTCTCCCCTTCACGATCACAGTCCAACCACAATATCAAACTCTGACACCCGCGCGACTCGCGTTTTATATTATTCGCCACGTCAACCTTATCATTCGCCACCGTCTTGGTCACTCGGCAATGAAATAAATCCTTTGGGTCCACGTCGTTCCAACGCGCGACGCCCGGCTCGAATTCAAAATTACTCAAGTGTCCTATCACCGACGTGAACACCATCGTCACCTGCCTCCCTTGCACGACGTACGGGAACTCCCACACCTTGTTAAAACGCGACACGCCCTCGCGCGAACGCGCGTGTCCGTTCGACAGCACGCGGGAGATTTCTCGCGCGACGGATGGTTTCTCAGCCACATTGAGCACGCGGTCGCCCGCGATGCGCGGCGCCATGCCGCCGCCGCCGCCGCCGCGCGCGACGCCGATGTACGGCGATGCGTGTGTGCGATCGTCCGTGCGGTCACGCGTGCGTGTGCGCGCGCGACGCGCGGTGCATGTCGCGTGTGGTGATGTGCCGACAGTTGGCGTGCGCACGACACACGGCGACGCGCGTGCGACGTCATTCGAGCGCCGACGCGCGTCGTGTGGTGCGACTAAGTGCGTCGAGTCATTCGCGCGCGCGCACCGAGCGCGGCGGCGAGCGGTGTCGCGAGAACGACCGACGCGGCGATTGGATTTGGTTTTGGATTAATCACCGCGCGTCGATCGATCGATCGTTCGATGGATTATCGCCGCGATGACGACGTCGTACGCGCTCGCGCGCGGCGCTGGGCGCACGCACTGCTCGGGACAGAGTCTCCGCGCGCGCGCGCGACGCGGAGGATGACGTATGAGCGCGCGAGAGCGGATGTGAGTGGTGAACGCGCGTCGTGGTCGAGCGACCGACGCGAACTCGCGCGCGCCGTGAGCATGGATGTTGAGCGCTTGCCGGTGATTGAGGGCGATGGGCGCGGGCGAGATGTGGAGAGTATCGATGCGTTGATGCGCGTGTTGATTGTGCACGGGGAGAAGAGCGCGCGACGCGGGTATAGACAGGGCATGCACGAGGTGGCGGCGATGGTGTTTGACGTCGTGAGAGACGGACGCGGAGGACGCGCTTCGACATCGTCGGCGTCGCCCAAGGTGGGGTTTAGTGAAGAAGAAATCGAGAGCGCGACGGAGGATGACGTACTTTTTCTCGAGCACGACGCGTATGGGATGTTTGAGGCGTTCATGGGGGATGTAGAGGGTGGCGTTTCGGACTCGGCGGGCGACGGGAAGCGTTTGCGGTTGGCGACGTATTACGAAGATGCATCCACACCGTCGTCGCCAATTAACGCTGCATTTAGACGCATAGAAAAGGCTTTGGTGTATATCGATGCTGTACTGGCGCAGAAGCTCGCAGCGCTCGAGGTGGAGCCGCAATTGTACTTGCTTCGTTGGCTTCGCTTGGGATTTGGTCGGGAATTTCACCACGAAGACGTGATGATTTTGTGGGACGCATTCATGGATGCCATCGCCAACGGCACGCGCGGGGGCGCCGAAGACTTTTCGTCGCGTGACGTTTATGAAGGCGTGGCGGTGAGCGTGTTGCTGTCGATGCGGGACGATATTCTCTCCATGGATGACTTTGGTTCGGTGATGAGTCGGTTAAAGCGTGCCGCCTGGGATTCAAGTGAGACATTTAATCGCACGTGCGAAAGCCATGGCGGCAACTTCGTTGCTAGATACGACGAATGATGGTCCTGCGACATCAGTAGCGACATCGACAGCGCGAGGGAAAGACCGACTCGTCGTACCAAGATTGCGAAGCAAAAGTCGCGGCGACGCTGAAGCTCCCGCCGAGTCAAGCGTCGATGATGAAGACAAAAAACGCGCCGTCAAGGATACTTGGGCGTCGGAACCTCTTACGCCGGCGATCGAACCGAATGTAAACGCAGCGCCAGTTCCGTCTACTTTGCCGCCATTTGTGGATGGTTTCGAGAAAGTTACGCTCACGGTTCCTCGCCCGGTGTCGGCGATGACGAAATCCAACGACGCCGAAGACGTAGATCCATTCACTACGTCCATGTTTGCCGCCCCAAAAAAAACCGCCGGACAACTTTTGCGCGATACCTCACTCAAGATAGATGCAGCTTTAGCGGCAAAATCTCGAGAATCCTCCTCAGACGCTGCCGCTCGCGCTCGCACCGACGCTATTCGTCATTTGACGCTTGCGTTGGCGTCGCTCAAGCGCGCGAGCACTCTCGGCGATGCCAGCGTCCTCGATGCCGCGGTGCAGACTCAAGCCGTGCTTGAGACGTGTGAGTCTCTTAGCCCATAGCCGCCTTTCGATACAACGCACGTACCCAACGACGTTTAAACTGTAAACAAACAGCGCCCTCGCGCTCGGCGCGCTCTCTGTGGAAGGAAAAAGCACTTTTCTCAACCACCTGCTTTAGAACTCGCCGCGCGCGGTCGATGGGGAAGCGGCGTAAACCGGACGCCCAGACGCTGCTGGAAACGCGCGTGGATGCGGGTGCGATAGTCGGGGCGCTTTTGCGCTCGGCGTCGGCGAAGAGGAAGGGTTCAAGCATTAAAGCGCTCACGCTGGCCGCCTCAGTCAAGCATAAGAAGGCCACGCATGCGGTGGTGATGGAGACCATCAAGCACGTGCGGGCGATGAAGTCGTTGTTTCGCAGTATCGGTGGAGATTTAGCGGCCGTCATGGGCGCGGACGAAGGCGCGGGAGGAGACGGCTTGACCGCAGCCGAGTGGCGCGCGAGAGGCGACGGCTTTGTGTACGCGTACGAGTTACTCTTCGGAGCGTCACGGCAGCTCACGAATTGGCGAGGGCGTGATGGTGGAGATATTTTGACGCCTGAGCACGTCGATGCACTCACGCGGGAACTCGAGAAGGCAATGGCTAAGGCGAAGGTGACGACGGCGGCGGCTTTTGCGGAACGCTTTTCACCAGACAACAGTGGGACGGTACGATACTCGCGCACAGCGCGCGTGAATACATTGAAGATGTCGGTTAACGATGCGTTGGATGCGTTTCGTGAGGACGGCTACGAATGCGCGGTGGATGGCTTGATTGATACGTTACTCGTGTTCCCGGCTGGTACGGATTTACACGCGCACGCGTTGGTCAAGGATGGAAGCGTCGTGCTTCAAGGGCGTGCGAGTTGTCTACCTGCTGCAGCGTTAAACCCTGAAAGGGGATGGGCGTGTATCGACGGTTGTGCTGCGCCTGGAAATAAGACGACGCAACTGGCGGCGATGGTTGGCAAAGAAGGAGGCGTGTACGCGTTCGATGCTGACGCGCAGCGGCTCAAGCGTCTCAAAGAAAACGCTAAGACGACTGGGAGTGATGGCATCATTCGCGCCAAGTGTCAAGACTTTCTAACTGTTGATCCTGAGGCGGAGACGTACGCGAGCGTGCGCGCGCTTCTCCTCGACCCGTCGTGTTCGGGATCGGGAACTGAAGTGAACCGCGGCGACATCATGTTGCGTCACGCACTCGGCGATGCCGCCGCCGCTGCCAACGACGAGGAGGATTTAGACGATGAACGAATCGATAAGTTGGCGGCGTTTCAAAAGTCAGCGGTGAGGCACGCGTTTGGATTTCCAGAAGTCGAACGCATATCATATAGTACGTGTAGCGTTCACACCAAAGAGAACGAAGAAGTCGTCCGTGATGTCATGGACGCTGCAAAGAGACATGGTTTTCACCTCGCGCACGCCCTCCCAAAATGGCACCGTCGCGGAATCCCTATCGATGGATTATCACATGCCGAAGCGAAATGTTTGATTCGCGCGGATCCGATAGATGATGACATGGAGGGATTTTTTGTAGCCATTTTTGAGCGAGACGTCGAGCGCACAAAGAGCAAGGGCGTGGGATTAAAACCAGCCAACCCGAACAAGGCGGCGACGGCGACGGCAAACACCAAGAAGCGACACGCGAAAGATATGGATGCCGTCCGGCCGACGTATACGCCGCCGACATCGTCGAATGCTGCGAAGAAGAAAAAGTCGAAATCATCCAAGCCGACGCCGTTGTTTCGATGATGAACACTTCGCGGCGGTGTAGGCAAGCAAAGTTTCCCAATAGCTTAGACAGAGAATGAATAAATAGCAATATAAGTAGTGCGATCTAGCGACGATTTACGCGGTATCTTCTTCCCAAGTCAACGCCTCCTTGACGTACTTGACGCCCAACGCGACGGATGTGAGCGCGATGGGCGCCGCGCCGACTTGCCACGACATATCCGGAGCGTACGCCACCCCGCGAGACATCAACGCCGCCGCCAAAGGAATAGAGCACACCGCAAGCAATTCACCGTTCACCACTTTGGTGATTCTGTTCGCGAGCTTCTCTGACATTGGTTCAACATCACCCTTGGCTTTCGCCGCCGCGCGTTGAATAATCTTAATCGTCGGAAACAAAGACGAAGACCCCATGACGGTGAACAACCACATCTTCACCCAGAAAATCGGCTCGTGCGAGTAAAACTCCCACCCCTTACCGTACTCTGTCGCGCGCAAATACCCAGTGTACAACACCAAGATACCGGCGATGCCGTACACGCTGTCGGCGATGACCAAACGCGTCTCCTCCGCCTCCGTCATGTTCGCCTTCACCGTCCACTTCTCCGTCGTGAGCGCGCCGACGACGAGCACCAAACCGAGATAGTGTCCATACGCCGCGAACGCGCTGGCGACTTGGTCCACCGCGGCGTGCGCATCCGCCGCGTACGCCGTGGCGATCGCCGCAGGCGCGCTCAACGTGAGCGTCTTCAACACATCGGCATCCTTGTGCGCCGCACCGGCGACGACCGCGGTGCGCGTCGCGCGCGCAGGCGACGCCACCGGTGCCACGCATCGTCGCGCGGCGCGCGGCGCGCGCGCGGCGGGTCGGATGGCGATGGTGGACGCGTTGAGCGTGTACATGATTACCGATGACAGTCGCGCGTCGCAGAGTGATGATGACGTCAGTCGCATGCGCGCGCTCGGTGCGACGGTGATTCACGCGCGCGCGCGCGCTCGAGCGGTTGGGGCGACCGCAGCGGTGCGCGGCGCGCGCGAGCTGCGCGCACGGACGCGCGGCGGCGGCGGTGGGCGCGGGCGCGAGTGGATAAGGCGCGACGACGAGGCGACGCGAAAAAGTGCACACGCGGCGATGCAGACGTGGGGCGATGTCGTGGCGGATATGGATGACGGCGACGCACGCGCGGGGTACGCGATAGATGTTGGTGGTTCGACGGAGGCGCGGTGCGCGCGCGCGGTGGTGGTCGTGCCTGGGCTCACGGATGGGCCGGAGAGCTTGGCGTATGTTGCACCGACGAGCGCGTTGGCTGAGGCGTGTCGCGCGCGCGGCGTCAAGC
>Ga0233450_10003269_pt1 | contig 15319 bp, 14 predicted proteins | sample 011ome_30_FD_189956 | JGI IMG/M metagenome (GOLD analysis project Ga0233450, IMG submission 189956) | Coastal salt marsh microbial communities from the Groves Creek Marsh, Skidaway Island, Georgia - 011501CT (spades assembly) | ecosystem: Environmental > Aquatic > Marine > Intertidal zone >... | reverse complement strand
ATTTCATTTTTATCATTATTGATAAAATTATCATACCACATTGCAGTTAACTTTATTGTGTCTTCAAAATTTATTTTTTGTTTCCATTTTAACTTCTTTAGAGATTTTTTAGAGTTAAGTAAAATTATGTTTTTTTCTTTTGCAAAAGTTTTTTTGGAGATAATTATTTTTTTTTTTATATTTATTGATTTAAAAAATAGTTTTACTAACTTTTTTACATTAAAATATTTCTTTTCAGATGGTCCAAAGTTATAGTTGCCATTATATTTATTTTTGTTTTTTGTCTCATAAAGTTTTTTTGCTAAAATCAAATACCCATTTAAAACATCTAAAACATGTTGCCAAGGTCTTATAGAATTTGGAGATCTTAAATATAAATCTTTTTTATTTATAATTGATCTAGCACAATCAGGTATAACTCTATTTTTTGACCAATCAGCTCCACCTATTACATTTCCCGCTCTTACTGATGCAATACCTTTTTTATTATCAAAAAAAAATGATTTTATATAAGAGTTTATAATTATTTCACATGATGCTTTAGAAGCACTATAGGGGTCATCACCACCAAGTTTATCTTCTTCTGAAAAATATTTTTTGCTATTCTTATTTTCATAACATTTGTCAGAAGTCGCTAAAATAATGGATTTCACTGTTTTTATTTTTCGACAACACTCAAGTAAATTTAATGTACCAATTAGATTTACTCTAATAGTTTCATCTGGATTTAGAAAAGATCTTTTAACTAATGATTGTGCAGCAAGATGAATAATTATATCGGGTTTAACTAAATTTAATTTTTTTAATAAATTTTTTTTATCCAATATATCTCCAAAGTAATTTGATCCTTTTTTTATAAAACAAAATTTTCTAAAATTTTTTTTAAATTCATCATTTTTTGAATATCCATACACTTTTGCTCCTAAATGATTCAGTATACTGACAAGCCATATTCCTTTAAAACCAGTATGCCCAGTTATAAAAATTTTTTTATTTTTAAAGAAATTTTCCATAGGATTTTATAAAGATTATTTAAACTATTTAAAAGGTATTTAAACTTACCATATTTTTTTGATTTACTTTAACACTTTAAGATTTACAAATAAAATAAAGTTTAATTCTTAAATAATGAAAAAAATAAGTATTTGTATTCCTGTTTTGAATGAAGGTGAAAATATATTAATTGCATATAGCAAGATTAAAGAAATTTTTTTAAATGAAATTAAGGAATACACTTATGAAATTATTTTTACAGATAATCACAGTACTGATGATACAGAAAAAATCATAACAGAATTGTGTAGTAATGATAATAATGTCAAATATATAAGATTTAAAAAAAACCTTGATTATGATAAATCTATCCTTGAGGGGTATTTTCACTCTACGGGAGATGCTACTATTGTAATTGATTGTGACCTTCAGGACCCACCATTTTTATTTAAAAAATTTATCAACTATTGGGAACAAGGATTTGATTTGGTTTATGGAAAAGTAGAGTCAAGAAAAGAAAGCTGGATAATGAATAGTCTAAGAAAAATTTATTACAATTTAATGAATCAAAGTTCTTTTTTTAATTATCCTAAAAACGCACATGATTTTAGATTAATAGATAAAAAAATTATAGTTGAACTAAAAAAAAATAATTTATTATTTCCATACGTAAGAGGCATGACTTTTTCACTTGCCAAAAACCCCATAGGCATTCCTTATGTTAGGAATTTAAGAGATAAGGGTGTAAGTAAACTTGGTCTTTATAACACATTTACATATGCAATTAATGCTTTCCTTGAAGAAACTTTTTTGTTTACAACTATTTTTAGAAGAATTTCCTTAGTATTAACCATAATTTTAATAGCTTTTACTTTAATAAATTTTTTTAAAAATTTTGTAATAATTACTATTTTTCAAAATTTAGTTATTATTTTTTTTATTTTTTTATTTTCATTTTTATCAATAATTTTGGAATATATAACTAGGATATATTTTCAGATTAAAAAAATTAATGTTAATATATATGAAAAAAAAATTAACATAAATTAAATTAATTTTTTGTTTCTGAAACAATAATCTTAAACAAATAACAATTAATTTCTTTTACTTTTAAAAAAAATTCATTGAAAATTTCATTTTCTGTTTTTGGGAAAAGTACGGTGTCATCGTGCGGTTGAGAATGGCCCAGTAAAAAGGCAAAAATTTTATTGATTATAGTCTGTTGTGAAAAACAAGTTATTATTAATATTTTTTTTTTAATTAACAATATCTCATTAAAAATTTTTTTTACATCTGCTTCATTTATATACATCAATACCTGGCAAAATATAATTATGTCAAATTTTACACTTCTGTAATCATCAACTTCTGTAAGTTCTTTAACCTTATCATAAATAATTACTTTTGCACCTTTCTTAATTAATTTTTTTTTTAAAAAACCTAAACCTCCACCAAAATCTAAAACTATTTTATTTTGATAGTTAACTAAATTTGCAATCAAAAAATAAATAAAATTAAAATAAATATTGGATATGAAATTACCTTTTGTAACATGATTTTTTTTTAAAGTTTCTTTTTGCATTTTAATATAATTTGTTTTTTTTAAGCATTAATGAAATAATTTTTTTATCCCTTGGGGTATCCATACATTGCCATAAACCTATGTGTTTAAAGGCAGATAGCTGTTTTTTTTTAACAAGTCTTTCTAATGGTTCTCTTTCAAAAATTTCATTTTTTTTTTTAAAAAATGAAAATATTTTGTAGTTGAAGACAAAAAAACCACCATTAATCCAACCATTATTCACACTAGGCTTTTCTTTAAATTTTTTAACAATATTGCTGTTACCAATATTTACTTCTCCAAATCTTGCTGGAGGTCTAACAGTAGTGATTGTTCCAATTTTCATCGAATTTTGATGATGTCTCATGGTTTTAATTAAATTTTGATTAGAAATACCATCACCATAAGTTATGAAAAAATCTTCATCATCATTTAGAAATTTTTTCAGTTTAATAATTCTACCACCTGTATTGGTTTTTTCTCCGGTAAAAACACATTTTACTTATATTTTTTTTTTTTGAAAAATTTTTCAATTATTTCATGTTTGTATCCAGTGGCCAAAATAAACTCTTCATATCCGTGTGCTATAAAAATTTTAATTATATGTTCAATAATTGGTTTTCCATTAACTTTTACCATTGGTTTAGGTATTTTTTTTGTCTCAACACCTAGCCTTGTACCCAAACCACCACAAAGAATTATAGTTTTAATAGCCATTATTTAAAATTATTAATAATCAGACAGATTTTTTTTAAATCTGTTTTTGTATAATGATTACCTAACGGAAGGGAAAGATTTTGTGAATGAATTTTTTCAGTCAATGGAAATCGGATTTTTTTGTATTCTCTATAAGCTTTTTGTTTATGAATAGGGACAGGATATAAAATTTTTGTTTCGAACTTTTCTTTTAAGAGAATCTTTCTTAACCTATCTCTTTCTTTTGTCATTATTATGTATTTGTGCCAAACAGGATAGCTTTTTTTTTTAATTTTTGGTAAAATAATATTCCTATTTTTAATGTTGTTTAAATAGAACAAAGCTTTTTTTCTTTTATTTTCATTATCTTTTTTTAGATTAACTAGTTTATGAATTAATATAGATCCATTTATTTCACTCATTCTACTATTTAATCCCTTATAATAATTTATATATTTTCTTTTCTCATAACTTTGAAAAGAATTTTCACCATAATTTCTAATTGATTTAACAATTGTGTTATATCTTTTATTATTTGTAGTGATTATCCCGGCATCACTCAGTGCCCCGAGATTTTTTGCTGGAAAAAGACTAAAACAACCAAAGTCACCAAAGTTTCCACATTTAATTTTATTAAACATTGCACCATGAGATTGCGAGCAGTCTTCAATAACTTTTAAATTAAATTTTTTGGCAATTTTCATAATCTTATCAATTTGGCATAGATGCCCGTAAAGATGAGTTACAATTATTATTTTTGTTTTTTTTGTTATTTTTTTTTTAATTTTTTCTGGATCAATATTGAAACCATCAGATTCTGGCTCAATTAAAACAGGTTTAAGATTGCAATAATTAACAGGCAAAACAGTAGCAATATAAGTATTTGCAGGAACAATAACCTCATCGCCATCATTACAATGGTTTGTAATTTTAAGTGCTTGGAGTGAAATTTTTAATGCATCAAAACCGTTACCAACTCCAATTGAATACTTTGATTTATTAAAAATAGAAAATCTTTTTTCAAATTTCTCAACAAATTTTCCCGAAATATAAAAACCTGATGAAATAATTTCATTAAAATCTTTAAGAAACTTTTTCTTATATTTAGAATTTTCTTTTCCTAAATCATAAAATTTCTTTATCATAAAATATTAATAATTTTATTTTTAATATTTTTTTGTAATAAGTAATTTTTTATTTCATCTTTAATATGCCAAGCAAAATTAATAATAATTTCATCTCCATTAAGTTTTTTTAAATTACTATCAGAAACAATTGGTATATCTGTATTTGGAACCATGAATCCTATTTTAGGGGATTTTTCTTTTTCATAGATCTTAGATATTATTTTAGAGTTTAACTTTAATAAGTTTATCAAAATACTTGCTCTACCTGGAAATGCTTTGCCTACTATTATTTTTTTTGAGTGTTTAATTTTTTTAAGGGTAATATTTGTTTGTTTTTTCCATTTCGAAATAATGTTTTTCATTTTCAAAAGTTTCTTATGAAATTTCATTTCATTATTAATTATTTTTTTTAATTTATCTTTAAATTTTTTATTAGGCTTTGTATTTGATAAAATTACCCTTATATTTCCGCCATATCTTTTAGGAAATTGAAATTTATATAGGTTCATGTTTAGCAATTTAGCTATTTCATAAAATGATTTTAAACTATATGTTCTAGGGTGTTCGTGGTAAAAAGTGTCAAACTGGTTTTTATTTAAAACAGATCCTAAGTAATGATTCTCAATAATAATTTTTGTATTCTTACTAATTAAAAGTTTTAAATTTCTTATCAAATTATCTAAATTGTTTATATGAGCAAATACGTTCGTAAAAATAATGTAATCAATTTTTTTAAATTTTTTATTTATATTTATTGCAACATCATGAGAAAAAAAATTATTTATAATATGGTGTTTTTTTTTTGCAGGAAAACATGCGTCTGTTGGCTCAACACCAATTGTAATAGCTTGTTTTTTTTTAAATAAATTTAGTAATGATCCATCATTACAACCTATATCAAGCACTTTTTTACCCTTTAAACTTCCAAAATTTTTTTCAATATTGTTTTTTAAATCAGTCATACCTTTAATTACATCTTCAGTAAGACTTGATCTATAATGGTAATTTTTAGGAAAAAGTTTTTTCGGAATTACTTGAACTTGATTAAAAGCAATTATACAGTTTTTACAAAATAAAATATTAATTGGATAAAGTTTATTTTTTTTTTTACTTTTAACTTTTAAAAGATCGTCACAAAGTGGTTGGTTTCCAAGGGAGAAATATTTGGTTATTTTTTTTTTACAGATTTGACAATTATTAATATAAGACATTGATAATAATTGTTTTTATATAAAAAATTATAAATGAAAATAAAAAAAACACATCTTTTAGATTTATTATCTTTTTCTTTAATATTAAGTTTTGTTTTAGGTTTTTTATTTAATGAAAATTCTGCAGGAGGCGGTGAAGGTGATTTTGGCCATATCTTGAATAATTATGAACTAATTTTTGGAAATTCATTTAATGATATTGATTGGAGCAAATACAGAGACTCAAGATTTCCATTAGATTATTTCATTTTTAAATTATATTTACCTACAAGTTTGGATTATTGGAGACTGAATATTTTTTTTATTTCATTAATAACGCCCTTAATTTTATTTTATGTTTTGAAAAAAAAAAATTATGACTTAGATAAATTAGAAAAAAATAGTTACTTACTTTTTATTGCATTTTTTATATTCATAAGCCCTTATTTCCGTACTAGTGCATTTTGGATGTTAAGAGAAAATATAGGATATTTATTTTGGATAATTTCTATGCTTTTTTTCTTCAATTTAGAAAAAAACTCTAATATCACAATAAATCTTTTGGCCTGTTTATTATTTTCATATATGGCTTTCTACTCATCTCAAAATTTATTTATTATTCCACTAACAAATTTCTTTTTATTGTTTAATTTTAAAAAAATTTTAGATAAAAAAAATCTATACCTTGTGTTGATAAATCTTATATTTTTTTCTCCACTAATAATTTTTTTTGAATTTTTTAAAAATGCTATTCAATATATAGAAATTGATGAGATAAATAGAATTACTTTTAGTTATTATAAAATAGCTGATTTATTTGGTATAATTTTAATTTATATTTTACCTTTTTTTTTGATTTATTTTAATCCAGGACAAATTAAAGATATAATTTACAAAAACTTTAAAATAATTGTAATTTTTTTAATTTGTTTTTCATTTATATTTTGGAATTATCCAAACGAAGATTTTCTGTCAGGAGGTGCATTAAGAAAAGTTTTAAATATTTTAATTTCTAATGAAATTTTATTTAAGCTTATTTATTTACCAATTTGTGGTTTTTCAATGCTTGTTTCTTTTTATTTTGCTTTTAAAAAAGAAAAAACTCTTTTATTTTTACTTTTACCATACACAATTTTCTTCACTTTTATTAACTATATATTTCAGGAATATCTTGATCCAATTTTATTACTTTTTTTAATTTTATATTCTAAAAATTTTATCTATTTAATAAAAAGTAAAATTGTTTATTTGTTTATATATTTTCTAACTTTCTATTTAGGTGCCTTTTCTTACTATACTTTTATTATTTAATCTACTGAAGGTATAAGACTTGTTTATATAAAAAGATGATGTATTAGGATAACATGAAAGTTTTAATTGCAGGGGCAGGTGGATTTATTGGAGGACATCTTTCAAGAGATTTGTATAACGAAGGAGCCAAAATTGTTTGTGCAGATGTAAAGCCTTTTGAGCTTTGGTTCCAAACTAATGAAAATTTTAAAAGTTACAACTTAGACCTTAAGGAATACGAAAACTGTCTTAAAGTTACTAAGGATGTAGATTTTGTCTATAACATGGCTTGCAATATGGGGGGAATGGGTTTTATAGAAAATAACAAGGCTGAATGTATGTTGTCAGTTTTAATTAACACAAACTTGCTCAGAGCATGCTTAGTAAATGATGTAAAAAGATATTTTTTTTCTTCAAGTGCATGCGTGTATAATTCGACAAAACAATCTGAAGTTTTTGTACCTGGTCTTAAAGAAAGTGATGCGTATCCAGCTGATCCAGAAGATGGATATGGATGGGAAAAATTATTTAGTGAGAGAATGTGTAGACATTTTAAGGAGGATTTTAAATTAGAAACAAGAGTTTTAAGATACCACAATGTATATGGCCCTTTAGGTACTTATGATGGAGGGAGAGAAAAAGCACCTGCTGCATTGTGTAGAAAAATAGCTTTAGCAAAAATGAATAAAATTAATCAAATAGATGTGTGGGGAGACGGTGAACAAACAAGAAGTTTTATGTATATAGATGATTGTATAGAAGGAACAAAAAAAATATTTAATTCAGACTCTTCAGATGTTTATAATTTAGGTAGTGACGAGCAGGTATCTATTAATCAAATGATAGAAATCATTGAAGAAATAGCTGACTACAAGGTTAAAAAAAATTATTTACTAGATAAGCCAAAAGGAGTTAGAGGTAGATCTAGTGACAATACCAAGATCATAAGTCATTTTAACTGGTCTCCAAGTATAAAATTAAAACAAGGTCTTGAAAAAACTTATGAATGGATTTTTAATCAAATTAAATCTGGTGAAAATACAAATAAATATACAAAAAGTTATTAATTTTAATCATCTTTAATAGTTTTTAGATAAAATATGAAAAAAAATATTTTAGTTATTACTGGTGGAGCAGGTTTTATTGGCTCAAATTTAATAAAAAAACTTTTAATATTTAAAAATTATAAAATTATAAGTTTAGATAACTACTCCTCTGGAAGTAAACATAATCACATAAAAAGTAATAGAGTGAAGTATATTAATGCCAATACGATTGATATTGAAAAAGTTTTATTAAGATATAGAAAAAAAATTTTAACAATTTTTCATTTTGGTGAATTTGCAAGAATTTTTCAAAGTTTTAAAAAATTTGATGAGTGTTTTTTATCCAACATAGTAGGAAGCAATGCTATCTTTAAATTTGCATTAAAAAATAAAATAAAATTAATATATTCTGCAACGTCAGCTAGTTTAGGCAATAATGGAAATGATAAGAATTTATCACCTTATGCATTAAGTAAATCACAAAATTTAGAGCTTTTACAAAATTTAAAAGAATGGTTTGGATTTTCATATGAGGTGATTTATTTTTATAACGTTTATGGTTCTAACCAAATATCTACGGGTGATATGGCAACTGTAATTGGCATTTTTGAGGAACAAATTAAAAAAAGAAAAAAATTAACTGTTGTAAAACCAGGTACACAAAAAAGAAGATTTACACATATAGATGACACGATATCAGTATGTATTGAAGCATGGAAAAAAAATAAGAATAGACATTATAGTATTTCATCAAAAAATAGTTATTCAATTATTGATGTTGCAAAGATGTTTGGTGGGAAAGTTAAGTATTTGAAAAAACGAAAAGGTGAAAGATACAATTCATCACTTACAAATAACAATTTATCAAATAAGATTTATAAAAGATTTGGAAAAATTAAATTAAGAAATTATATTAATAATTTTCTTAAAAATATAGAGCAATAAATTATTGTGCCTAAAATAAATTATAAATCATTCTTTTATTTAGTCTTCAGTTTAACAATTATAAAAATATTTTTTTCCATATATTTTGGTGATGATTTAATAGATATGGAGTGGGGAATTATAAATCAAAATTTAATTAATTATGGAGTACTTTCATATCATGAGATTGAGGGTACAAAAGTTCCATCAATATATATGCCACCCCTTTATTCATATTTTCTATATTCTTTTTCATTTCTAAATCTTGACCAAATAATTACAACTAAGTTAATTTTATTTGTTCAATGTGTTTTGTCTTCAGTATCAATATTTATTTTTTATCGAATATTGAGAAATTTTTTCGATAAACAAAATTCTTATATTATTTCAATAATTTATTTTATTTATCCTTTAAATTTTTATGCCGCAAGTCAGATTTCATCAGTAAGCATTCAAGTTTTTTGCTTTATTTATTTTTTATATTTTTTAACCAATCTTAGAACATTAAAAGATTATATTTTGTTAGGCTTATTTTCGGGTCTATTAATTTTAGTAAGAGGAGAATTTTGGCCACTCTTTTTGTTGATTATGATGTTTAAAATAATAAAAAATATAAAATTAACAAAAAATTATTTTATAACCTTTATTGTAACTTTATTATTATTATCACCTGTTCTAATTAAAAATTATAAAACTTTTGATCAATTAATTATTACAAAATCATTTGGATATAATTTATGGAGAGGCAATAGTGAAGTTTTAAATATAAATGGAAATTCTCATGAAATGCTTGAAATTAAAGGTGATTTTTTAAATACCGGACAAAATGTTGATAAATTTGAATTGTATGTAGATAATTATTTTTTAAAAAGTGCAAAAAAAAATCTGATCGAAGATCCCTATAAGTATGCGAAACATTATGTGAATAAATTTTTTGCTTTTTCAATATTTAATTACAACTCGAATTACCCTAATTATTACAATCCATTAGTTTTTATACCCGAGATTATTGTTTCAATTTTTGCTATTCTGGGAATTATTAATAATATTTTTAAAACTAGAGATAATGAAATTTTAATTATATTATTATATTATTTGGCTTTAATACCTGTTTTTTTTGTTTTACCAAGATATAAACTGTTTATTTTGCCTCTGTACTTTATTTTCGCTTCTCAATTTTATTTTTCATTTAAGCAATATTTTTTCAAAAAAACAATAAATTAAAGTAAAAAAATATTTTGAACTTAATTCATTTACTTTGAATTTTGAACTTCCTATTTTTCTATTTCTCCAATTGATTGATATTATTTTTATCTTTTTTTTTCTATTTATTGTTTTTAACGGGAGTTCAAGAAAAATATTAAAATTTTCTGAAACCAAAGGCCTAAGGTCTATGAGTGTATTTTTTTTATAAATTTTAAATGCATTTGTAAAATCATTATATTTTGATAAAAAAATTAACTTAACAAAAATATTAAATATTCTATTGTAAATCAGTTTTTTGATTGGATATTCTACCACTTTTGATTGTCTCGTAAATCTACTTCCAAAAACTGCATCAAGATCATTGTTTGATATTTCATTATAATATCTAATAAGGTCACTAGGATCATCTGATAAATCAGCCATCATTATTGCAATATATTTATTTTTACTAAATTTAATTCCTAAATTAATTGCACTACCTAAGCCTTTATACTTATTTTTTATAACTTTGATGTTCTTATTTTGCTTAGATATGTTTTTTAATATTCCCAAGGTATTATCTATACTAAAATCATCTATGAGAATAATTTCAAATTTTTTGATTTTAAATTTGATTTTTTTTTTTAACTTAAGGAAAGTTTTTGAAATTGTTTTTTCCTCATTTTTACATGGTATGATTATAGATAAACTCACTCAATTATATATAGTCAATTATTAATATTTATAAATTAAAAAAATGATATTGATATATTGATATAAAATGCTTAAAAGAAATTTAATCATTTGTGAAAAAAATAGCTTTAATTTTTGGTGTTACTGGACAAGATGGCGCTTATCTTTCTAAGTTTTTATTAAAGAAAAATTATATTGTGCATGGTGTTAAAAGAAGAACATCATCAATTAACACTACAAGAATTGATGATATTTATAATTATCCTTTATCACACAAAAGCAATTTTTATTTACACTACGGAGATATAACTGACGCAATATCTGTATACAATTTAATTCATAAAATTAAACCTCATGAAATTTATAATTTGGCTGCTCAATCTCATGTAGCAGTATCTTTTGAGTTGCCAGAATATACAACCAACACTGTTGCTGTTGGTACATTAAGAATTTTAGAGTCAATTTTAAGAATAGATAAAAAAATAAAATTTTATCAAGCCGGTAGCTCTGAAATGTATGGTAAAGTTTTAGAAACACCTCAAACTGAAAAAACTCCATTTTATCCAAGAAGTCCATATGGAGTTTCAAAAGTTTATTCTCATTTGATTACTGTAAATTATAGAGAAGCTTATAATTTATTTGCTTGCAATGGTATTTTATTTAACCACGAAAGCCCATTAAGAGGAGAAACATTCGTTACAAAAAAAGTAGTCAATGGATTGTGCAAAATTAAATTAAAGAAGCAAAAAAAACTTTATTTAGGTAATTTATATGCAAAAAGAGATTGGGGACATGCTGAAGATTACGTTGTAGCTATTTGGAAAATTTTGCAAAATAATAAACCTGAAGACTTTGTAATAAGCACTGGCAAACAATATAGTATTAAACAATTTATAAATATAGTAGCTAAAAAATTAAATATGAAAATTTCTTGGAGGGGAAATGGAGTTAAAGAAAAAGGATATCTAAATAACAATTGTATAATTGAATGTAGTAAAAAATATTTTAGACCTGCAGAAGTTGAAACTTTAATTGGAGATTCAACTAAAGCAAGCAAAATATTAAAATGGAAACCAAAACATGATATTCATTCATTAGTTGAAGATATGATTGCACACGAATTAAAATCTTTCTAATGATTAATAAAAATTCAAAAATATTTATTGCAGGTCATAAAGGAATGATTGGCTCTGCAATATTGAGACAGCTTAAAAAACTAAAATATAAAAATCTTTTCTATAAAACTCGTAAAGAATTAGATTTAACTGACCAAAAAAAAGTTAACAATTATTTAAAAAAGATTAAACCTATGGCAGTAATAATTGCAGCTGCCAAAGTTGGAGGTATAAAAGCTAATAACGAAAAAAGAGCTGAATTTATCTATGAAAATCTATCTATTCAAAATAATTTAATAAATTCAAGTTATAGAAACGGTGTTAAGAACCTTATTTTTCTTGGATCAAGTTGTATTTATCCAAAAAAATCAAAAATCCCAATAAAAGAAAGTTACCTTTTATCTAATTATCTTGAAAAAACTAATGAACCATACGCAATTGCTAAAATAGCAGGTATAAATTTGTGTGAAAGTTATAATATACAATATGGAGTAAACTATAAATGTTTAATGCCTTGTAATGCATATGGTTTAAATGATAACTATGAACAAGAGACCTCTCATTTTTTACCTGCACTAATTAGAAAAATTGTCTCTGCTCAAAAATTCAAAAAAAATTCAATCAAAATTTGGGGAAGTGGAAAACCTTTGAGAGAACTTATTTTCAGTGACGATATAGCTGGTGCATGTATCTATTTTTTAAATAAAAAAACTAAACACACATTAATAAATATAGGAACTGGGATTGAAAAAAGCATAATTGATTATGCAAAATATATAATGAAACATTTGGGTGTAAATCTAAAAATTGAGTATGATAATATTGAATTAGATGGAACATTTAGAAAGTTAATTGATAGTAGTTTAGCTAGAAAATATGGTTGGAAACCGAAAGTCAGTTTAAATGAAGGTATACCTCTAGTAATTAAAGACTATCTAAATAACCATTCTTAAGTCTGATATATTTAAAATTATAATTAGAGATATATAGATTGACATGTTGAGGGTCAAAATGTATACGTCTTTTGCCTGGTAATTATTGCGAGAGTGTTATACCCGATCCCATTCCGAACTCGGAAGTCAAGCCTTTCTGCGCCAATGGTACTTTGTCTTAAGACACGGAAGAGTAGGACATTGCCAGGCATTATAAAAGATACGCTATGAAAATTAAAAGTTCACTAAAATCCATAAAAAAAAGAGATCTTAATTCAAAACTTGTTAGAAGAAGAGGTCGAGTTTACGTAATCAATAAAACTAATCCAAAATTTAAAGCAAGACAGAAGTAGTTTTTATGGATAATGAAAACCATAAAAATACCTGGAATAACTTTACAAAGTTTGTCTTGTGGGGAACTGTCGCGGTAATCGGAGTTTTGGTTTTAATGGCAATTTTCTTACTGTAAGATTGATGTATGAAAATTGCTTCTACATCAGAAAATCAAAATATTGAAAAAAGAGTAGCAATTACCCCTGAAATTGCAAAAAAATATATATCACTTGGTATTGAGGTTTCTTTAACCGAAAGTTACGCATGCCATCTCGGAATTGAAGATGAAGATTATAGAGAATTAGGTGTATCAATTTTAAAAAATGAAAAAGAAATTATAACTAATGCAGATATAATTATACAATTAGGTTTACTCGATGATAATAAAAGTTCTATATTAAAGGAAAACCAAACATTTATTGGGATCTTAAATCCATATGATAATAAGGATAAAATAGATAATTTAGTAAAAAAAAATATTAATATATTTTCACTTGAATTACTTCCAAGAATAACAAGGGCTCAATCTATGGATGTATTATCTTCTCAAGCGAACCTTGCAGGATATAAAGCTGTAATAGAGTCGTTTGCAAATTTTGAAAAAGCAATTCCAATGATGATGACTGCAGCAGGAACAATTCCAGCTGCAAAAGTATTAGTTGTTGGTGCTGGGGTTGCTGGTTTGCAGGCAATTGCAACTGCAAAAAGAATGGGTGCAATAGTATTTGCAACAGATGTTAGAATAGCATCAAAAGAGCAAGTCGAAAGTCTTGGAGGAAAGTTTTTAACAGTTGAAGGTGCAGAAAATCTTGAAACTGAAGGAGGTTATGCAAAAGAAGCATCGGATGATTTTAAAAAGAAGCAAGAAGAATTATTGTCAGAAACATTAAAGAAAATTGATATTGTAATTTGCACAGCTTTAATTCCTGGAAAAAAAGCACCAGTAATTATTAAAGAGGAAATGATTAATAATATGAGCTCAGGTTCTATAATTTATGATCTAGCTGCTATTCAAGGAGGAAACACAGCACATACTAAAGTTGATGAGATTGTTGATAGCAATGGTGTGAAAATAATGGGGGATAGAAATATTTTAAATAAACTTCCCACTTCAGCATCAAATTTGTATGCTAAAAATGTATTTAATTTTATTTCAAATTTATATGATAAAGAAAATAAGAAGTTAAATATTAATTTAGAAGATGAAATAATTGAAAAAACGTTAATAAAATAAAATAATGGAAATAGATCCTTTTATATTCAGATTAAGTATTTTTATTCTTTCAATTTTTATAGGATATTATGTGGTTTGGAGCGTAACCCCATCACTTCATACACCTTTAATGTCTGTAACTAATGCAATTTCATCTGTTATAATTGTAGGTGCAATTATTGCAGGTTTAGCAGGGAACTCTGATACAATATTTAACACTTCAAGTATCTTTGGGTTTTTAGCAATATCACTAGCAGCTATAAATATATTTGGTGGTTTCTTAGTCACACAAAGAATGCTTGCAATGTATAAAAAAAAGAAAAAGGATAAATAATGTTATCAGCAAATTTATCAGCCATATTTTATTTAATTTCAGGCGTACTATTTATTTTAGCTTTAAGAGGGCTTTCTTCACCTGAAACATCCAGACAAGGAAATTTCTTTGGTATTTTAGGAATGATTATTGCAATTACAGTTACTTTTTTATCCATCGGTAATTTTTCAACTGGATTTGTAGTTGTTTTAATATTTCTTTTAATAGGAGGATTAATAGGTGCTTTTATAGCATATAAAATTCCGATGACAGCGATGCCAGAGCTAGTTGCTGGTTTTCATAGTTTAGTCGGTCTTGCTGCAGTATTTGTAGCAATAGCTGCTTTTTTAAATCCAGAAGCTTTTAATTTAGGATCCCCAGGTAACATTAAACTTGGAAGCTTAATTGAAATGTCAATTGGTGCAGCAGTGGGTGCAATCACTTTTTCAGGTTCAATTATTGCTTTCTTAAAACTTCAAGGAATAATGTCAGGTTCACCTATAACTTTTAAAGGACAACATCCGCTAAATGCCTTAATTTTAATTTCAATAATTGTATTAATTTATTTACTTTGCTCTACACAATCTTCCAATTTATTTTGGATATTATTAGCAGTTTCTTTTTTAATCGGTTTTTTATTAATCATTCCAATTGGTGGTGCAGATATGCCAGTAGTGATTTCAATGCTAAACTCATATTCTGGTTGGG
>Ga0233450_10003207_pt1 | contig 15513 bp, 9 predicted proteins | sample 011ome_30_FD_189956 | JGI IMG/M metagenome (GOLD analysis project Ga0233450, IMG submission 189956) | Coastal salt marsh microbial communities from the Groves Creek Marsh, Skidaway Island, Georgia - 011501CT (spades assembly) | ecosystem: Environmental > Aquatic > Marine > Intertidal zone > Salt... | reverse complement strand
GTGCGAAAAAGAAGCAAAAAATGGCAAAAAAAACTTGCTTGCTTTCTTTTCAAAAAACAGAGAAGAAAAAAACAGCAGAAGAGACAAAACATTGATCAACTCTCAAAAACAGTCGTCTTTTCACACAAAAAAAAAAAAGAAAAAAACTCAAATCATCATCGTCATTTTTCATCATGGCGCCGAGTTCTTCCTCCTCGAACAACGCCTCGTTCACGAAGATATTCGAGCAGATACATCACAAAGATCGAGGTGTGTGCGCTACACTCTGCGCGCGCTTTCGCTTTCTTTTTATTTTTCTCTCTCTCGACCGAGGAGGACCGCGGGAATCATCATCGTCGACGCATTTCGTGGACGAGATTACACCTCTGACTGACAAACTCTTCTTTTCTCTCTCTCTGTGTATTAATATAATCAAGATTACCGATGCATGGCGGTTTCCGATTTAACGCAAGAGCTACAAAAAGATACGTACAAACCACCGACGGCGTCGGACGTTGAGGAGAAAATCCACGAGGTTGTTCTCATCGCCTTGGTGGACATTTTCAGCGATTGCCGAGATTTGGCGATTCGAGCGTTGCCGACGCTTTTGAAAAAATCGACGAAAGAGGCGAACAAAAAGACGCTGCAGATTTTGTGCGAAAAGATTGCGCCGACGGAGAAAACGTTCGGACCGCACGTAGATAAGGAAGAAAGGAGTCGACACAAGGAAAGCGCGTCGGTGGCGTTGAAAACGATCGGCGTGGAGGGGTATTCCAAGGAGGTTTCGAAAGAGTTTTGCGGGAAGTGCGTGCCGTTCTTCGACCGAGTGTTGGGAGACGCGAATAAAGCGACGGTGCACGACGACGCGACGGAGATTTTGCAGATTTTGTGCGAAACGAAAGCGGAGTTTGTGGAGGCGAAAGACGTCTCGTCGTTGATTCAAACGACGATATCGAAAATAGAAGACAAGACGTACGGGCAGACGAGTAGAAAGAGATGCGCGGGGATTTTAGCATCTTTGAGTCGCGCGGCGAACGCGAAAGAATTAGCTGATGTTGTCGAGAAGACAGCGGCGAGATGTGAGAAGGCATTAGCGGAGAAAGATGTGATTGGGTGCGAGTTAGGGGCGTTTACGCTCGGGATGATTGCCTCGAAAGACGGCGGCGGGAAACGCTTGGTGGCGGAAAGCGCTACCGGTGGCGGCGGCGGTGCGAAGAAGACGAAAAAAGGCGGAGCAAATGGAAGTTTGGCATCGAAGACGGTCGTTCCGGTTTTGTCCAAGCTTTGTACCACGTTGGTGGAGAAGATGGAGAATAACGAGGAAGCCGATGAGGCGTTTGCATCCATCGCGGAACAATCGCTCATGGCGTTGGAAACAATCTGCGGGCGATTCGGGGAAGTGACTTCGAAATCAGCCAAGGAGAAGCAACTGGAGGAAATTTTACAAATGGCGGTGAAGTTGTTGACGTACGATCCAAACTACGACGACGATGAGGAGGAGGAGGACGACGTCCCGGCAGATGAGATGGAAACGTGCCAAATCCGAACACCCGATCACACGATGAAGGATGCGGATGACGAGTGCGAGGACGACAACGACGACGACGACGACGACGATGCGTACGATGAAGATTATTACTCGGACGAAATAGAAGACGACGATAGCTGGAAAGTTCGCAGAGCTTCTGCGAGAGTTGTGGGCGTAATTTTGTGCTCCGCGTCCGAAGGTATCCTCCAAAGACACCACGAAGTCGTGTTCAAGAAATTCTTCAAAAGAATGAAAAGTGACCGCGAAGATGCCGTAAAATTAGAATGCTTCGACGCTTTGACGGCAGCATTTGCCGCGTTTCCAAAGACTTGCGAGAGCGGTTTGACGCGCGCACTCGTCGAAAAAGCGCGAGACTTAGCCATTGTCAGAGCACAGCAAGAGTGCGCGCTCGAAAAAGCGAAGAAGACGTCTCAATCTGCAATCGCAGCGGCAACGAAACGCAAGATCGCGTCGCTGAAACTTCTCGGAAAGATTGGTCGCGCAAACAGAAGATTAGCTTTTGTTGAAGCGTCGGAGATATCGCGCTCGAGACTCGCGGATGCTATTGCAGGCGCCGCGGTGACGACTTTCACGGACTCGGGCGCTTCGAGCGAAAAGGATTCCTCCGCAAACCTGCGACTCGAAGCCGTCGCTTTTGCATCCGAAGTGCTCCGCGTGCCTACCGCAGACGAGCTCGATTCAACAAACGGAGATGCTCTCGCATCGGCAGCGCGAATTGCGTTCGCAAAAAAAGATATCGATAGGCTGACGGAGGCTGTATTTTCCTGCGCGAATGACCCCTACTACAAACTCGCCGCGGAAGGTTTGCGCGCGTCTGCGTGCATAGTTCGCAGAGCGCGTCCAAATACGAACGACGCCGTTCAAGATAAAGAAGGTTGCTCTGTGCTAGCGTCAGGTTCTCTCGAACGCGCGATATCGCGCTTGTCTCAGCAAGACGAGGACCAAGAAGTTAAAGACGCCTCGGTGACGCTCCTCGGCGATGTCCTCACGCACTTGGGCGATACGTTGAAGCCAGCTCAGCAAAAGCAAGCGCTCGATTTGTTATTGGAAAGAATGCAAGCTGAATCGACGAAATTAGTTGCAACGCGTAATGCCGCGAAAGTTGCACGACATTCACCCGCTCAAGTCAATCTTTCTGGAGTCGCCGGGGATGTGATTCGTGAGTTTGCTTCCTTTCTTCGCAAGAACGATCGACATTTACGCGAAGCTTCGATAAACGGCGCGCGAGCGCTCGTGGAGAGAAGCGACGAGAAAACTCTGAAGGATGCGGATTGCGTGTCGTTTGTGGAGGATGCGGTCACTGAGCTCGGTGGCTTCATTGAAAACGACGCGCACTTGGCGGCTATGTGCGTCAACGCCTTCGCGGCTATATGCGAACGGTGCGCGAAATTGAAAAATTCCGCGAAAAAAGCAACTGAATCTGAACCCTTAGCAAACGCGTTAAAGTTCGTGAGTTCGAGTTTGATTCAGAGGCAAGCGTTACTGACGCTAGAGAGATACTTTGAAGCTGCGGTTGTTGCCAGGAAGGAAACGTTTGAAGTCATCTACAACGAGTTGTCATCGATTTCCACCGTGTCACCTAATGACATGGAAACGGACGATCAAGCCATGGTTCGCATGCAGCAACAAGATATCGCGTCTGTTAGGTTAGAAATGAAAAACCGCGCCGCGTGCATCGCGAGTGCCACTCTAGCGGCTGGCGATAAAATCATCAAGAGCACCATAGCAACGCTTATCGAGGAAATCAGCGATAAAGATGGTAAAAGACAAGTCATCTCGCTTTGGACGCTCGGTGAAATCGGGAAACGAACGAAACTCGACGATTCCAACGGCATCGATAATACTTTGTGGAAGAAACTCGAAGAAGACAACACGGACGAAGTGAAGACGGCGGCTGCGTTTGCGTTGGGAAGCTGCGCTGTTGGTAATAAAGACGCTTTTTTACCAAAGATTCTTGAAACCATCAAAACCACGAAGAAAGGTGTCCAAGAAATCTTGAAACACGGCGCACTGCGCGCACTTCGCGAAGTCATCATTGGCGCCGACGGTTCCTCGGAAGATGGCGTGCTCGCTGGAGAATCCTCGAAAATGGAGTACATGATGTCGCCAAGGAAGAAACGAGTGAAACGAGAAGACGACGATGTTCTCTTCAAGTCCACGCAACAGGCATGGGCCGTCGTCCTTGCAAAAGCGCGCGACGAAGATTTGAAAGACGATGCTGTCAAGGCGGACGTCGCGGAAGTTCTTGGTCGATTTGTCGCGAGAAACCACTCGCTTGTTAAGGAAATCGAGGAAGCGTTGAAGTCAATCGTCAAGGGCGCGAAAACGCCCGAAAACGCGACAAAAGCTGCTTTACTGGTCGATGCCGTTCGGTTTGCGCTGGTATCGTTGCCGAAAGCAGAGCATTTCAAGTGTTCTTTAGAGTCGTTTGTCGGATTGGTCAAAGACGCGGACCATAATTGTCGTCGCGCCGCGCTGCAGCTCCTCTCCGTCATCGGTAGAAGAAACAGTTCACAAAACGACGATTTATCGCCTTTGTTGGCGAAAGTCTTGCCAGACGTGCTCTCTCAGCTCCAAGTCAACGATGCCTTGATCAAAGAAATTGATTACGGACCGTTCAAACAGAACTTCGATTACGGTTTGGAACTTCGAACTGCGGCGTACGATTTCATCGACGTCCTCTTAACGCGCCCGAAGAGTTCCCTTGGATTTGCAATCCCCGAAGACGATATTGAATCGATGGTTGACACGATTGTCATCGGATTAAAAGATCCGGAGAGGAGCATCAGGATGGCTGTGCACGCCACTTTTGAAAAGCTTTGTCGAGATTCTGTTCCGAACGGAGCTGAGAACGTCGTAAAGAATGCCGACAAGGTATGCGAACTTTTGTTAGAAACGATGTGGACGACAGCGAACGAAAAAGCTGTGCAACACGAAAAAGATCAGGTCGACGAGCTCGTCAAATCGGCGTTGAAAGTCGTAAAAGCTATGGAAAGTATTCCCGACGTGGAATCGTACTCGAAAATCGTCGAAACGAAGAAAGAAATCGTCGATGATGCGCCGCTTGCCAAGTTATGGACAGGAATGTACGACTCGCCGCCTCACGAAATTTAAACGTTCTTGAAATACAGGAATTACAAATAGGTCTGCCAAATCTAATAATAATAAACAAACACACTGCTACTAGTAAGAACAAACATGTAATACTATAAACAAAAGAAATGCAATAATACGGCGTAACAGCTGTTCGCGAAATCGTACCCGATCCATGCTTTTCGCTCGCGGGCGAGAGATACATCATACATTATCTCTATCGTCTCCCAGGAAAGCCCCCATCGTCTCTGTCGTACAAAGACGCTTCGAAATCCATGGCGTCTTCCACTCTCTCGCCCATGTGCAACAATTTTGCCGCTCTTTCAGAAATACCAAACTGCGCCATGTGCTCTTCGACCCAATTATCCCAGCACCAAGAGGCCTCTTGGAGCTCCCAACGCAATCGTGCTCGGTCAGCAGCTTCGGACATGGCGAGAAATGCGGACGTTTTCCCACCAGACGCGTCAACCTCCAACGCTAAATCGACAATCGCCTAAAATGGATTTTTCATTCAAAGAGGAAGAAGAAGAAGAAGTCAGTACGACAGAGAGAGAGAAAGAAAGAAGGAGAGAAACGAAACGACGAAAAAAAATAATTGGCTAAAAGTCAAAGCTCTCTTTTCTCTTCTTTCAAAATGAAACGTGTTGGCTTTTTCTTTGTGTGGAGCGACTACGGAAATGGATGGCGCATTTTCTTTCGACATGGTTTGCGAATTCCGACATCCACAAATGCTGTTTCGTCACCGTCGCCAAGAAAAAAGCTTCTGTTTCATCGCGATATGAAAGAAAGAAAAGAGAGAAAACAGGAAACGAAATCCTAATATAGATGCCATACCTGTTGAATTTCCGGTAACGCGTTAATTTCCGGCGTCGGATGTAAACTCTCCAACCGTTCAATCTTCCTCTCTCTCGCTCTTTCGGCCACTTCCAAGACCAAACAAAAATCGTTATCCGCTTTTTGTTTCACAAAGTTCGTCAGCGTGAAATACTCCCCGTCTTGAAAAGTGTGATCCGCTGGCTCTCCTAAGTGTAATCTTTGCACCTTCTCCAAAATCGACCCGGGTTCCGCCGTCACCTCCGTATACGCCGGCTGCAACCAGTCGTCGTTATCGAACCACCCGTCGTCCGGCCCGGAGCTAAAATCAGAACTCATGAACGGATTCGACGGCGAGACCCAGGCGTTCTCGTCGTCCTTCATCGCCGAAACCGACGCCGGTTTCATGAAATAATCGTCGTCGTCCGCATCTGATGAGAATCTGCTGCTCGACGATGATGTCGCCGGCGGATTGTTCGCCATATCGTCCAGTTTCATCTGCGTCCTCCAGTCCAGGTTATCGGTAGAAGACGTTGAAGATTCTTCGTCGTCCATCTCGTCGTAATCATCCTCCCACACCTCCTCGTCTAAATCCTCGTCTCCAGCTGCTGCTGCTTTTACTTTCCCTCCTCCTCTTCGCGCGAAGGATAAAACAACGCCTCTCGCGTTCCTCTTTCCCTCCCCGAGACGACGATGCGGATGATGTTGATGATGATGGCGGCTCGTCAGTTTCCCGAAAGAATGATGAATGTTGTTGGAACAAAAACTCGTCGACGCGCCTCGCGTCGTCCTCGTTAAAAAAGATGACGATTGCATCATCATCCTCTCTTTTGTTCAACACTCCGCGTTGTTGTCAGAAGAAGAAGACCAAGACTCGTGCTCTAGACTGTGTCGTTCTTTTTTTAAACCAATAATGCGGTTATTTTATCTTTTTTTTTCGTCGTCGTGTTGTTGTTTTTTTGTGACTCTGCCCCATTTTTTTCAACTTTTTTTTCCTCCTCTCTCTGATCACATCAGACATGCGCATTCTTCTTCAACCTCCTCGTGCGACTCTCTTTTAAAGTCTCGCATATACTAATAAGTATATAACACTATGAGACGAAAGAATCCACATCCTAAACGCGCGGTGAACGCGAGGACGGTTTTGAAGGTTTCGAGAGATAAAGAAGAAGAAGAAGTGGAGGAAGAAGAACCTTTGGTGTTGTGTTTGAAGATTCCTGACGAGGACGATGATCTCGAGGCAAATCATCATCAGATACAAAAAGAAGAAGAGGGAGAAGAGGGAGAAGACGACGACGTAGAGCGATTGTGGAGGATTATGTGCGTGCCGCGTGACGATGTCGTGGAGCAAAATCATCAGATGCGGGAAGAGGAAGCTGCTTGCATTGCTAAAGGAGTGAAGAGGAAGAGAGGGCACGAGTGCGATGTTTGCGAGAAGGTGTTTGTAACACCATCTGCATTGACTATACACAAGCGTATTCACACGAAGGAGAAACCGTACGAATGTGATGTTTGCGATAAAGCTTTTCGTCAATATGGTCATTTGCAAAGACACATGCGTATTCACACGAACGAGAAGCCGTACGAGTGTGATGTGTGCGAGATGCGTTTTAGTCGATCTGAAAATTTGAAAACCCACAAGCGTACTCACACGAACGAGAAACCGTACGAATGCCACGTTTGCGAGAAGAGGTATCGTCAATCTAGTGGTTTGAAATACCACATGCGTACTCAACATTAGCTCATCATTTGTAGTTCTAAATCATCGCATGCACTGACATACACAGCATCGCAACGAGAACAAAAACGCACAACAAAGAGAGTTTTTTTGGGAAAACGAGAGAGAAACGACTCTTCCGTCTGGAAGTATTTTTGCCACATTTCTGCTTTGCACAACAACACCATGGGAACAACAACACACGAACCAACGACGTCCTCAAACTCGCTCAATCTCGTGCATTCGAAAGCCTCGAAAGCGTTCGCCAATCTGTGCGGGAATTTAGCGCAGTTCAACAACAAGAGGTTCGGGAACGACTTGGAGAAATTCGCAACAAAATCGAGGAAGCGTTTTGACGGCGGGAAAAAAACGACGACGGAAACGAGAGAGAATTCATCGTCGGAGGCGTCTTCTTCCTCCTCTTCTTCGTCCTCTTCTGATGATGATGATGACGACGATGACGATGAAAGTAGCGATGACGACGTAAACGACGACGAACGAAAGATATCCATGTTTGCGAAAAATGCAAACGCGAAGAAGAAGAAGGCAAATTTGCACTCGAATGGTCACCACCAAACGGAGGAGGAACTGGCGAATATCCGCAGAAAAGAATACAAGATTAAAGTGAAAGGAGACGACTCGCGAAACGTGATACCGGCACCTTTGGAAAGTTTTAAGGATTTAGAAACCACGTACGGATGTTCGAAGTCTTTGATTACACGATTAGAGGAGTGCAAATGGCTCGAGCCGACGCCGATTCAACGACAAGCGATACCGATGATGCTGAGAGACGTGGAGACGTTGGCGGTGGCGCCGACTGGGAGCGGGAAGACGCTCGCTTTTTTGTTACCTATATTTATGCGACTCGGGAAGAGGAAAGATGGGGGGGTGAGAGCGATTTTGTTAGCGCCGACGAAAGAGTTGGCGACGCAATCGACCAGGATTTGTACTCTGTTGAGCGACGGATTGAGGTGCGCGAGATTTCTTTCTTTCCTCTTTCACGCGTCTTTCTTTATATCGCATTCATTGTTCGTTGTTGAAGTGAAGAAGAACTGAAACCTGTGACGTCTTTTTTACGACCATTTAAAAGGCGTTTCGTGAGGTGTCTCTCTGTATTCTTCTGAGTGTAGAAATGTGAAGCAGACGTTGGTGTTTGATATCCGACGAGAGGACGCTTGTGATTTTTACGAGTTGAAGAAACGGTTGGCGCTAAAGAGTCGACAGTGAATAGCAGCTCTGATCAACAAATATCGTTCTGTTCTTCTTCTCTTTCGTTTCTTTCTCTTGTGCGTGTATACTAACAATCTCTTCTTCCCTTTTCCTTTATATAACACAGGGTCACGCAACTCTCCAAAGCGAACGCGGCGAACGATTTCGATAAAGTTGACATTCTCATCTCTACCCCGTTACGATTGGCGTCGCTTTTAAGACAAAAGAAAATTTCGACGCACGCGGTTGAATTCTTAGTCCTGGACGAAGCCGATAAACTCTTCGAGATGGGTTTCGTGGAGCAAATAGATGCCGTCGTGCACGCGTGCGATAATCCAGACGATACAAACGACGACGACGATAAAAAGAAAAAGAAAAAGAAAAAGAGTCCCTCATCGAAGACGACCAAAAAGAAAAAATGTCTCAAAGCTTTATTCTCCGCGACGCTTCCGGAAACCGCCGAGCGATTAGCGCGAAGCGTCATGCATCACTGCGTTCGTCTCACCGTCGGCGAAAGAAACTCCGCCAACGAATCCATTTCGCAAAAACTCATCTTTTGTGGCAAAGAGAGCGGGAAAATTTTAGCCGTCAAGCAAATGGTCCAAAAGGGCGTTCAAACGCCATTGATTATCTTTGCGCAGAGTAAAGATCGATGCATCCAAGTCGCGAAAGAGTTAACCGGAGGTGCGTTAGGCGAAGTTGGGTTAATTCACTCGGACATGTCCGATAAGAAACGCAAATCCATCGTCGATCTGTTCCGAATAGGCAAACTGAACTGCTTGTGCGCCACGGATTTGATGGCCAGAGGGATGGATTTCGCCGCCGTAGGCACCGTCGTCAACTTTGATTTCCCGTTAACGAGCACGGCGTACATCCATCGCATCGGACGGTCGGGAAGAGCCGGCCGAGTTGGAAACGCGGTCACTTTCTTCACCGAAGAAGACGCGAAAAGAGGCACGGTGCGTTCCATCGCGCGAGTGATGCAACGCAGCGGCTGCGACGTCCCGAAGTGGTTGTTAAATCTCGAGGCGGATAAAAACGAAAAGAAGTACAAGCCGTTGCGAAAGGACGGACGCGAGAACAACCCGAGAAGAGACCGAGTCGACAACAAAGAAGGCTACGTTTCGAGAGACATTCGCGCCGGGAAGAAAAAGTTGGAACACAAGAAACAGAGGAAAGCGATGTTCAAAGAGATGAAAAAAGCCGCTGCCGCGACCGTCGAGAAGAACATGACATCCAACGAAGACGACAAGGAAGACGACTACTTCCCGCGAGATAACGACGACGACAACGCTGCTCGGAACAAGAAAAGGAACAGACGCTCGTCTAAATGAAGATGTGGAGAATGAAGTCATGTACTTCTTCATTGAACGCGTAGTCTGTTGTAATAAAATTTCCTCACAACAAAACTCATCAGCATCTTCCTCTTCATCATCACGTCACCGAGATGGGTTGCTGCGCTTCTACACCGCAGGATCAACCGTCCTCGAGGAGTACTAATGTTACTAATAAAATCACCAAAAAAAACGTCCAAACGCGCGTGCAAAACTGGCACTCCACCGGCATCGTTTCCCTCCGCGATTGTTCGTTAACGCGGATTCCCCTGGAACCCATCGCTTCGTTAGTTGAGATGATACAGACGAAGGACAATAAAATAAAGACGATAGACGTGACGAACAACCGCATAGCGGAAATTCCTATCAGCGTGTTCGTGGATATCGGCAAAAGCGTGCAACGATTAATCCTCGGGAAGAATACGTTGAAATCATTGGACACGTTTTTCGTACATTTGAAACAGTTGAAAGTGTTGGACGCACACGCGAACGCGATCGAAACGGTCGATTGGCGCTTATTAACGAAACACTGCACGAAGCTGAAAAGTTTAAATTTGAGAGGCAATATGTTGAAAGAGGTAAACTTGGAGGAACTCGGGAAGATGGAGATGTTAGAAGACGTGGACGTGAGCGAGAACGGGAGGTTGGATCGATTAGGAAGGAGCGCGGAGTCGTCGTCGTCTTCAACACCTAATGCTACTCCCACGGCGACACCTTCCGAGGAGAAAGACCGTGAGAACGAAGAAAAATGGCGAAGCTTAACCTCGTTCGCGGCGACCAAGTGTAACCTTCTCTCCATCCCGGACAGTTTCCTGCCACCGAAAATAAAAACGATCCTCTTAGACGATAACCCTCGACTCCTCGGACTGCCTCGCGACCTCTTCCAAAACTGTCCTCTCCTCCAACGCGTCTCGGCACACCGCTGTCCGGCGATGGAGAGTAAATCCATAGAAACCATGAACGGATACTCGGAGTTCTTGGAAAAAGTGCATCAATCGAACGATAAAAAGATTAAAGTCGGGGTTTTGCTCGGGAGTCGATACGGTGACGACGGGTTCGATCGGAAGATGATGGGCGACGAGCGCTTGGACGGTTTGAAGAGTTGATATCTTCTTGAAGCTGTTCACTGCTTTTTTCCATTTAGTGGTCGACAACAACTCTTTTCTTCACTCATACGTGCAATACTATCACGCCGCGCTGTATAAAAATGACCACCACCACCACCATCACCAAACCGACGAACGCGAGGCTTCTTATTCTCCATTGCGTCCTCGTCTTGCTTCGATTCGTTTCTGCAATGTTCGGCACGGGATACGTCCACCCAGACGAACACTTTCAATCCATCCAACCGGCATTTAGAGACGTGTTTTCATCAGGCGGAGAAACAGACGAAACGCAATCGACGACGACGGTGAAAGAGTTGACGCACATTCCGTGGGAGTTTACGGCGAAAATGCCGGTGAGAAGTTCCATCGCGCACGCTTTGATGGCTTCGGTGCCGTATCGGATTTGGCTCAAGATTTCCCCTACGAGGAGCAGCACTTGGTGGCTGTTCGCCGCGCCGAGAGCGATGATGACGTTATATTCTTTAATCGTCGATTTTGTCGCGATAACGATTGTAAAGCGAATCTCTGATAAGGCGCAGAACACATCGTCGCCCGTGCGATACTTGCCACTCTTACTGGCGACGTCTTGGCCGATGTTTGTGATACACGCGAGACCGTTTTCAAACGGGATGGAAGCGACCATATTCGCGATGGTTTTGATCGGGATGATGGATTCAACGACGACATATAGAAGTAACGAGAAGAAAACGGCGAAGGAGGGATTGAAAGAGGATGTTGTGTTGGTTCTTAGAGGCGCATTAATCGCCGTGGGAATCTTCGTACGGTTTACGTTTGCGATTTTTGTCGCGCCTTTGATGGTATTCGAGTCCTTTCGATTTTTGCAAACGCCAAAGCTGATGATGGAGTTTCTGAGACGAAGTTCGATTGTGGCGGTTTCGTTTGCGGTGGTTGCATCTGCAATAGCTAAATTGGACGCGAAATATTACGAGAGAACAGAAGAGGAGTTTTATTTCGCGCCGTGGCACGCGTTGGTGTACAACGTGAAATTCGCGGGCAAACATCACGGCGAGCACTTTAGATTGACGCATTTGATGTTGAATGGTTTCGTTCTCTTTGGACCGGCGTATGCGCTGTGCGTGTGGAAATTGATTAAAGAAACGGTGTTGAAGAAAAAGAACACGAAGGAGAACGGTTCGGAGACGAGTCAAAGTTTGCGACCAATCTTGTATTCGTCTTTCGCTTCCATCGCCGTTTTGTCGATTTCTTCGCACCAAGAGGCTAGATTTTTACTTCCAGCGATGCTTCCCGTGCTTACAGTTGCGAGCTATGAGCTTGCTCGATTATACGAGAACGAAACTCCTGTTGCGGTTAAGGATAAGGACACGAATAAAACGAGCGGTGGAGTGCGCGTGAAATTCTCTCTCTTCTGGCTCGTTTGGGTGACGTTCAACGCGTCGGTGACCATCTTTTACGGGTTTGCGCACCAAGCTCGAATATCGTCGGTAGTTCTAGATCTTCCCTCATTTGCCACCGATCCCGATGGTGTGGGATCCGGAAACCGCGGTGCTAAAGCGTTGGTTGCGTTTTGGCGCACGTATCCTCCGCCAAACGCTTTCCTGGGAAAAGATGCGATGAAATCAATCGCCATCAAAGAACACTCGCAAGAAAGCGCCGAACGTTTTACTCATTCAATGAAAGTCATCGATAAAAACAACAAATCCAAAAAGGAATACGATTACTATTACGTCGTCGCCCCGGAAACGAGCATTCAATCCTTAAAAGACGCGTTTGGTGAGGAAGCGCTCCTGACGATGAAAAAACAATATCTCGGTCACTTCAACGTGGAAGAACTCGCTCGCGAAATTATAAGGCAACGAGGCTTACCATTCTCGCTCGACGCGTACACGTTATCGGTGTATGAGATTGAAGTGTTGAGTAGTAACGATGCGCAAGATCGATGAATCGATGATTATGTTGTTTGTATATTAGATATATGTATTTTAATAATAGAGCGTTGAAATGTTTTGCTAATGAGAGCTCCACTGGATCTTTGAAATGTCAATCCCTTCTTGCACCATCTCGTACAACGGACTCATCTCTCTCAACTTTTCCACGACTTCTGCTGTCAACTCTACCGCGCGGTCCACCTCTTCCTCCGTGGTGAATCTCCCGATTCCGTATCTAATGCTCGTGTGCGCCATGTCCTCTTCCACGCCCAGCGCTCTCAACACGTAACTCGGTTCCAAACTCGCGCTCGTACACGCCGACCCAGAGGAAACCGCGCAATCTTTTAAACCCATCAATAACGATTCACCTTCAACGTATGCAAACGATACGTTCAAGTTACCCGGGTATCTTTGCTCCTCGTCACCATTTACGACTAAATACGGAATGCGTTCTTTCAACCCGTCCAACAATCGTTTGGAAAGCCTTTCTACGTGTTTGTGATCGTATTCCATTTCCTCTTTAGCGACTTTGCAGGCTTCGCCTAACCCGACCAATAACGGCGTCGGTAACGTCCCGCTTCGTAAACCTCTCTCTTGACCACCACCGTTGATGATTGGTTCCATTCTAACCCTCGGTCGTCTTCGAACGTAAATGGCGCCGACACCTTTCGGGCCGTAAATTTTGTGCCCCGAGATTGACATGCAATCAATTTTCATCTCGTCCACGTCCAAGGGAATCTTACCAACCGCCTGCGCGGCATCCGTGTGAAAAAACACCTTATTCGCGCGACAAATCTCCCCGATTTCCTTCAATGGCTGCACGACTCCGATTTCGTTATTTACCGCCATCACCGATACCAAACACGTCTCCCCAGGGCGAATAGCTTTCTTCAACTCCTCTAAATCGATCAAACCGTTCGTTTTCACCGGCAAATACGTCACGTCGAATCCGTTTTGTTGCAACTGCCTGCACGAATCCAAAACGCACTTGTGTTCCGTTTGCGTCGTGATGACGTGCGTCTTCCCTCCCGACTTATAAAAATTCGCGATGCCTTTAATCGCCATGTTATTCGACTCCGTCGCTCCACTGGTAAAAATAATCTCTTTCTCCGTCGCCCCAATCACATCTGCCACGTTCTTCCTCGCCTCTTCGTTCGCATTTTCCGCCTCCCACCCGAAATAATGCGTTCGCGAGTGCGGGTTCCCGTACGAGCTCACGAAATATGGCAACATGGCGTCTAAAACTCTCGGATCCACTGGGGTGGTCGCTTGCATGTCCAAATACATCGGGCGGCCTCTCAGAGTGATGCCTTTCATTTCAATTTCGTTTTGACTTTTGTTACTGGTTTCTTCTTTCGTCGCTGCCGTCGTGTTCAAAGCACGACCAAATCGTCCTCCTTCCGCGAAAGAAGACGATGATTTCGATTGCGCTTGCCGCAACGAAAGACACGTCGATGATGGTAAAAACACATTCTTAAAAACGCCGACGTTTACAGAAGAAGAAGAAGAAGATAAAGAAGATGAAGATGAAGAACAACAAGTCTCCATCGAAGACACCGCTCGTCTGGAAAAGATCGAGAGCGAAGACGAGGACGCGCGACGAAACATTCTTTTAGTAGTACTCGAGTATGTGTGTTCAATTGTTCTCAAGGTTGTTCTTTTATTTATAAGGTCTGTCCAGTACTTTTCCTTTCTCTCTGTGTTCTCGTTTTTGCGATTTTCATCGCGCGACGAGATGAGTACGCGTCTCTCTTTTGTATCTCTCTCGACGAGCGCTTAAGCGCTCGTCTTCTTCTCTTCCTCGACGCCTTCTTTCTTGTTCACGAGCACGGCGTCGTTTTCTTCTTCTTCCTGGTCTTCTTCGACCATCGTGTCTTCCAACTGTTTGAGCATTTTTTGCTTCTCGGCGTCTTCGCTCGGACCGGCGATGTCGACCGCAACCGCGCGCGGCGTGAAGGGCGGTTCGGTTTCACCGAGGACTTGGAAGATGCCGTGTTCGCAGTACGCTTTGATGGAGTCAACGTTGATTGAGTTCGGGATGCCGATTTTGACGCCTCTTCCGTTGCTTCTTTTTGCTTCGATCGTGCGATCGACGTTTATGCAGCACTCGATGTCTTTGGCGGAATACCCGGGAACTTCCGTCTTCATTAACACCACGCGGTTGTCTTGTTGTTCCGTCGGTTTCTTCTCTTCTTCTCCGCTGCCCGTGATGGTGGTGGTAGGCATCATCGGTTGATTGACTTGCGCCGCCACTTCTTGAGACGGTGGAGATGGCAGAGGCGGAGGCGACGTGCTCAATACCGGCACGATCCGCTTCTCAATTGCCAGCGGGTCTCGCAAACGGAGTTCGAGCACGCCGTTCTCCACCGCGCACAAAGTCACGTGCTCGGCGCGCAACCCTCTCGGTACTGGCACCACGCGTTCAAACTCGCTCGACTTATCTTTGAGCTCCCCAAAAATCTTCAACCTTTCTCTCTCGGCATCCAACTCGACAGAAATATCAGAACTCGAATACCCCGCCACGGCAAATTTTAGCGTTACTTCGCTTTCCTCCGCCGGAGGACGCTCCGCTTCGCCGGAGGCAACCTTGACGTCGACCTTCGGCAAAGTTATTTTCGGCACGACCACCCGCAAAACGCCGTCGCACACCAAACCTTTGGCGTTTTCGATGTCGTACGTCGCCTTTCTTTTCAGCTTAATCGTTATTACGTTTCCTCCTCCTCCTCTTTCCGCTTGTTGTCGTTCGTCGCCGAGAAAGTCAATTCTCAAAGACGTGGGCACCCCAATCGAAGAAAGAAGTTTCGAT
>Ga0233450_10003190_pt1 | contig 15550 bp, 15 predicted proteins | sample 011ome_30_FD_189956 | JGI IMG/M metagenome (GOLD analysis project Ga0233450, IMG submission 189956) | Coastal salt marsh microbial communities from the Groves Creek Marsh, Skidaway Island, Georgia - 011501CT (spades assembly) | ecosystem: Environmental > Aquatic > Marine > Intertidal zone >... | reverse complement strand
CCGTCAAGAGATGAATTAATTGAAAAAAAATTTAAACAATATGGTAGTTGGAGAAAACAAGTTTTTAAAAATTCCAATCCTATCGTTCTAGAGCTTGGATGTGGTAAAGGTGAATATACTGTTAACTTAGCAAAATTAAATCCTAATAAAAATTTTATTGGAATTGATATTAAAGGAGCTAGATTTTGGAGAGGAGCAAAGACTTCTTTAGAAGAAAAGCTTTCAAATGTTTATTTTTTAAGAACTCAGATTGAATTACTAAATTATGTTTTTAAAGAAAACGAAATTGATGAAATTTGGTTGACTTTTCCAGACCCTCAAATTAAATTTCAAAGAAGAAAACATAGGTTAACTAATCCAAAATTCTTATCAATTTATAAAAATATTTTAAAATCAAATGGTATTATTCATTTAAAGACAGATAGTGAGTTTTTACATGGATATACCTTAGGTTTACTTGAATCTATGTCTATTAAGCCAATACATTCAAATCACGATGTTTACAAAAATCTAAATGTCCCTAAAGATGTTATTAATATTCAAACTCATTATGAAAGTATTTACTTAAAAGAGAATAAAAAAATAACTTATCTAAGTTTTAGTTTCCATGGGTAACAATGATTTTTTTGAAAGAGTTTACATTGTTGTAAAAAAGATACCCTTTGGCAGAGTTAGTACATATGGTGCAATTGCTAAATATTTGGGTTCAAATAAAAGTGCAAGAGTTGTGGGGTGGGCCATGAATGCTTCTCATTTGAATAAAGATATACCTGCACACAGAGTAGTTAATAGAATTGGTTTATTGACAGGAAAAAAACATTTCTTTGGAACTAATTTAATGAAACAGCTTCTTGAAAGTGAAGGAATCTTAGTTGAAAAAGATATGATAATAGATTTTGACAGATACTTTTGGGATCCCTCCAAAGAATTGTAATTATTGTTTACAGGAGTATTATATTTGCAATTTAGAATCATTTTGAACTTATGTTGACTAAAGAATTAATTTTAGAAATTTTAAATAAATTTTATTTAGATAATCAAGATGTTGATGTCGTTTCTAGTGGGTCAATTAAAAATATAGTTATTTATGGAAATGAAATTAATGTTGATTTAAAGGTTACCAATCCTACCTTAAAATCAAAAAATGTTATTAGAGAAAACTTATTATCTTTTTTGAATAGCAATATTGATCAAAAAATTGAACTAAAAATTAATTTTATAGTAGGTTCTTCAAAGAAAGAAAATAAAATCTATAATCCTGAAAGAAAAATTAGTAACATTTCTAATATTATCGCAATTTCATCTGCAAAGGGAGGTGTTGGTAAATCAACAGTTACAGCAAATCTAGCTGTATCTTTATCAAAAATGGGATTTAACGTAGGTGTTTTAGATTCTGATATTTATGGTCCCTCAATGCCGATAATGTTTGATGTTGAAGAACAAAAACCACTGGCTGTAACAGTTGATGGAAAATCAAAAATGAAGCCTATTGAAAACTATGGAGTCAAAATTTTATCTATAGGTTTTTTTACTAAAAAAGATGAAGCAGTTATTTGGAGGGGGCCTATGGCATCAAAAGCTTTAAATCAAATGATTTTTGATGCGGATTGGGGTGAGCTTGATTTTCTTTTAATCGATCTTCCCCCTGGAACAGGCGACATACATTTGAGTATTATGCAATCTTTACCAATTTCTGGAGCAGTTGTTGTAAGTACTCCTCAAAATGTTGCATTAATTGATGCAAAAAAAGGTGTTTCTATGTTTAAAAAAGAAAATATTAATGTTCCTGTTCTAGGATTTATAGAAAACATGGCCTATTTTACACCTGAAGAATTACCTAAAAATAAATATTACATTTTCGGAAAACATGGGGTTCAAAATTTATCGAATGATATGAAAATTCCTTTTTTAGGCGAAATACCTTTAATTCAGAGTGTTAGAGAAGCAGGTGATTTTGGAATTCCAGCATCGATGCAGGAGAGTACGAATATTGAAGATATTTTCAAGAATATTACAAAAAATATGTTAACCGAACTTTTAATTAGAAACAAAGAACTTCCTAAAACTGAAGTAATAAAAATTACTACTATGTCCGGATGTTCATCTTAAAAGATAAATTGTTATGAGTGAAGAATCATTAAATGAAAAAATTCAGATTGCATTGAAAGAAATAAGACCATTTTTAGAGTCAGATGGGGGAAATATTGAACTTGTTTCTGTTGATGATAATGTAGTTAAGGTTAAATTACTAGGTAATTGTGTTAGTTGCTCAGTTAATCAAATGACATTAAAAAATGGGGTTGAAATGACTATAAAAAAATATGCTCCTGAAATTGAAAAAGTTATTAGTGTTTCGTAAATGAGCGTTATCAAATCAGATATCTTAATCATTGGGGCTGGTCCAGTTGGATTGTTTACCGTTTTCGAAGCAGGTTTATTAGGTTTAAAGTGTCACTTAATTGATGCTCTTGCAAAGCCTGGAGGCCAATGTTCAGAAATTTACCCTAAAAAACCAATCTATGATATTCCAGGAATGCCTGAAATTCTAGCTGGTGATTTAGTTGACAATCTACTAGAACAAATAAAACCTTTTTCTCCGAGTTATACACTTGGAGAAAGAGCTGAAAAATTAATAAAAAAGGATGATGGATCATTTGATGTTTTAACTAATACATCAAAAGTACATAATGCAAAGGTAGTAGCAATTGCTGGTGGTCTTGGCAGTTTTGAACCTAGAAAACCTCCAATTGATAATATAATTGATTTTGAAGGTAAAGGTGTAGAGTACATGATTAAAGATCCAAATTTATTTAAACAAAAAAATGTTGTAATTGCGGGAGGTGGAGATTCTGCTTTAGACTGGGCTATTGAATTATCAAAAATTGCAAAAAAAGTAACATTAATTCATAGAAGAAATGAATTTAGGGGTGCTGTAGATTCTGTTGAAAAAGTTCAAAAATTAAAAAGCAATTTAATTATTAATGTTATTACTCCTTGCGAAGTAAAAGAACTAAAAGGAATAAATAATCTTGAAAGTATTATAGTTGATCATATGGGTCAAAAAAAGGAAATATGTACGGACTTTTTTATCCCACTATTTGGATTAATCCCAAAACTTGGAGGTTTAGCAAATTGGGGTTTAGAAATTGAAAAAAATTCAATAGTGGTCAACAACTCTTTAGACTATCAAACAAATATTCCAGGTGTTTTTGCAATTGGTGATATTAATACATATCCTGGCAAACTAAAACTTATATTGTGTGGTTTTCATGAAGCTACTTTGATGTGTCAATCAGCATATAAAATTATTTATCCTAACAAAAAGAATATTTTAAAGTATACTACGGTTTCTGGAATCATAGGTTTTGATGGAACTAATAAGAAATCTAATAATACCATAATTAAGGCTATAGACTAATGTCAGACATATTCATTTTTAAACAAAGAAATGTTAAAAATCTCCATGGTAAATCAACATGGTGTTCACCAAGCAATATTGCTTTAATTAAATACTGGGGTAAAAAAGAAATCCAAATCCCAATTAACCCATCATTAAGCTTCACATTAACTAATTGTAATACAACTTGTAAATTAAGTTATGATTACTCTGAAAATTTAAAAAAAGTCGACTTTGACTTTTATTTTGAAAATAAAAAAGAACCTTCTTTTGAAAATAAAATAAAAGTTTTTTTTGAAAGAATAAATATTTATTGTCCATTTTTAAAGCAATTGAAACTTAGAATTGAAACAAAGAATTCTTTTCCACACAGTAGCGGAATTGCTTCATCTGCATCCGCTTACAGTGCTATTGCTTTATGTGTTATGGACATTGAAAAAAAACTAGACTCAAGTATTTCATCTGAATATTTTTTTAAAAAAGCTTCTTTTTTAGCTAGGTTAGGCTCGGGAAGTGCTTGCAGAAGTCTTTATGGTCCTATAACTTTGTGGGGAAAGACAAATGTTGATATTAAAAGTTCAGATTTGTACGGATTTAAATATCAAAAAAAAATTCATGCAAATTTTTTAGATTATCAAGACACAATTTTGCTAGTGGATAAAGGAAAGAAGCACATCTCAAGTACTTTGGGACACTCTTTAATGGAAAATCATTCATTTTCTAAAAACAGACTTGAACAGGTTAAAAAAAATATCACATCTCTAGATAAATCATTAGTTTCAGGTGACTTAGATGGTTTTATTAATATTGTTGAATTAGAGGCTTTAACCCTACATGCTATGATGATGACTTCCAACCCATATTATGTTTTAATTAAGCCAAATTCATTAAAAATAATTAATGAGATTTGGAATTATAGAAATACCAGTAATTCTAAAGTATGTTTTACTCTTGATGCAGGAGCGAATATCCATCTTCTTTATCCAAAAAAAGAATTTTTTAAAATTCAAAAGTTTATAAAAGAAAAGCTTTGCACTTTTTGTGAAAATAAAGAGTTTATAAATGATCAAGTTGGTAATGGACCAAATAAACTTTAATTTTATATTATGAAGGCTCCTATTTTTTATTCAAAAATATTATTATTTGGAGAGTACGGTATCATAAAAGATTCCAAGGGGTTATCAATTCCATTTAATTATTTTAAAGGAGGTTTGAAAGTTGGAGATTTTGAAAATGAAAATCAAAAATTCTCTAATCAGAATCTAAAAAAGTTCAGAAATTATTTATTGAAAATAAATAATGATATTGTAAAATTTGATCACCAGAAATTTGATAAAGATCTTGCGAACGGAATGTATTTTGACAGTTCAATTCCCCAGGGATATGGTGTAGGTAGTAGTGGTGCTATTGTTGCAGCTATTTATGACAGATATGCTTTAAATAAAATTACTGTTTTAGAAAATTTAACCAAACAAAAAATTCTAGTATTAAAAAATATTTTTTCAGAAATGGAATCTTTTTTTCATGGTAAATCCTCAGGACTAGATCCTTTAAACAGTTATCTGAGTTTACCTATTTTAATTCATTCAAAAGATGAAGTTGAAACTACAGGAATTCCTTCTCAAGATTCTATTGGAAAAGGAGCAGTTTTTTTATTAGACAGTGGCAAATCAAGTGATACTGCCCCAATGGTTGAAATATTCTTTAAATTGATGGAAAATAAGAAATACAAGAGAATGATTAACGATGAATTTATAAAAATAACAGATTCTTGTGTTGAAGATTTTTTAAATGCAAATTTTAACTCTTTATTTAAAAATATTAAAATTTTATCACAGGTAGTTCTAAAGAATTTCAAGCCTATGATTCCTAAAGATTTTCATAATGTGTGGGCAAAAGGTATAGAATCTGATGAATATTTCCTGAAATTATGTGGATCTGGTGGAGGTGGATATATTTTAGGATTTGCAAAAGACTACAATAAGGCAAAAAAATCTTTAAGTAATTATAATTTAGAGGTTGTTTACAATTTCTGATGTCATTAACAATTTTAAATAAAAAAAGTTTATTTAAAATTTTGAGTTTATTTTCTGTTGTTAGGGGATACAATATTGTTTTTATAATACTAGCTCAAATAATATCTGCTACCTATATATTTTCAGAGGACAAAACATTTTATGAAATTATTTCTGATTATAATGTTTGGTTAATAATTTTTTGCTCAGCTTTTTCAATTTCTGCAGGATATATAATTAATAACATATATGACTCCAAAAAAGATTTAATTAATCGACCCTTAAAAACACTACTTGAAAATCAAATTTCAGGAAGGACAAAATTTTTAATTTATATATTTTTTAATTCTTTTACTTTAATTTTTGCCTATTTAATCTCGTTAAAAGCTTTTCTTTTTTTCCTTCTTTATATTATTGGGATTATTTTATATTCAATTAGAATTAGTAGGTACCCATTTTTTGGAAATATTTTTTCTGTATTACTTTCTATTACCCCTTTTTTTGCAATCATTTTATACTACAAAAATTATTCTTTGGAAATAATTAGTCATTCAATCTTTCTTTTTTTTATTGTTTTGATAAGAGAGGTAATTAAAGATTTAGAAAATTTCGTTGGTGATTTTACGTTGAAATACAATACAATCCCAGTTAAATATGGTGAAAAAATTTCTAAATACTACATAAATTTATTAGTTGTAATTGTGTTTGTAGTCTCAATTCACATTATTCAATCCTACAATGTTTACTCAATGAAATACTACCACTATTTTGTGTATGCATTTTTTACAGTTTTTATGTTTTTTCTCTATAAAAAAAATTCCAAAGAAACTTTTCAAAAATTACATAATGCATTAAAACTTTTAATTATATTAGGAATTTTCAGTGTTTTGTTATTAGAAATTTAAATTCATAAATAGTGATTAGACTTAACAAATATATATCCAATTCAGGCTTGTGTACAAGAAGAGAGGCTGATACATATATAGTTGATGGAAGAGTTAAGGTTGACAAAAAAATAGTTAAGACTTTAGGCTATAAAGTTTTATTAAATGCAGAGGTTCGAGTTGATAATCAAATAATAGTACCTTATTTATATAGCTATATTGTTTTGAATAAACCAATTGATTTCAAATTAAAAGGAGAAAATAATATTTACAGTCTATTAAGTTCATCAAAAATTGATAATTTGATTTCAACAGAAAAAAATATTGATGATCTAAAAGGTCTTGTTGTATTTTCTAATGATATTGAGTTTAATAAGAATTTTAGTGCATTTTTAACAAAAATCAATCAATTGTTTCACATCAAATTTAAAAACCCTATTTCTTTAGAAAATCTTCATTTTTTAAAGAAAAATAAGTCTAAAAATTTAAAAATAATTTCTGTTGATTTTGTTAATAATAAAGATAATAATGAAATAGGTTTAGAAATTATTGCTGATGATTATTTAAATGTTATTGGTCTTTTAAAAAGTTTAAATAATGACATTTTATCAATTGATAGAGTTTTAATTGATAATATTTCAAAAAAAAAATTATCCAGAGGAAGGTGGAGGTTTTTATCTAATAAAGAAATATCTAATTTCAAATCAATTTGAACTAGCCCATGCTAACCCTCTTTTAAATAGTTTAAGAGCACCCTCAGATTTAATAAATTCATTGGGATCGTGTCCAATAGATATTACAAAAACTTTCCCTTTTCCAAATTTTTTTCTATAGGCAACAGGCATTTTAACATCTTTTATCCATGGAAAATATTTGTCATTAAATGTGGTTGTAGCGAGTATGTCAATTTCAGGATCATAGTGTATGTAATATTGTTCTGAGTATATTTCGAAATCATCAATTCCAATAGTTAATTCGTTATCAACAATATTTACCATAAATTTGATCATTCCACCTGGGTGTTCAACCCATTGACCCCCCGTCATAAAATGGTAATTTGTATTTTTTCTAAATGAATCAAGAATTCCACCATGCGCACCAGCAAAACCAACACCACTTTTGATTGCATTTAGTAAGTTTTTTTCTTGTTCATTACTTATTTCTGATTGTGTCACAGATTGAATTATTAAATCAAAGTTCAATAAGTAATTTAAATTTGAATAAACTTCTAAGTTATTAGACACCGTAACATTAGCAAGATTTTTATTAAGAAAATTTTCAAAAATTTCTGAAAATAGTTTTGGATTATGACCTTCCCAACCTCCCCACACAATTAACACATTTTTATCTCTAAAATCCTGCGATTGAGCTAATTGTTGAGAAAAAAATAATACAATAATTAAATAAATAAAAAATTTGTTCATATTTTCAAATCAATATATATATTTTTCAAAATAATGAAAAAAAACTCTAGAAGAAAGTTTATTAAAAAAACATCCATTGTTAGCTCTGGATTATTCATAATACCTCGAAATGTACTTGGTGGAAGTGGTTATACAGCTCCGAGTGATCAATTATTAATTGCATCAATTGGTTCAGGTGGAAAGGGGGGAGATATTAGAAATAAGTGGGCTGAAAATGAAAGGGTTGTTGCTCTTTGTGATGTACATCCAAATGGAAATCATGGAGTAATAAAATCAAGAAAAAAATACCCTAGTGCTAATTTCTATGTTGATTTCAGAGAGTTATTAGACAAAGAAAAACATCTAGATGCAGTAACTATTAGTACACCGGATCATACACACGCTGTTATAGCTAATAAAGCTATGAATCGTGGTTTACATGTTTATGTTCAAAAACCTTTGACACACAATATTGAAGAGGCTAGGATTTTGACAAATACTGCTAGAAAAATGAAAGTTGTAACACAAATGGGTAATCAAGGTGGATCTAGCAAAGGGGTTGACAAAATAAAAGAATGGGTTGATAAAAAATTAATTGGAAATATAAATAAAGTATATTCTTGGACAAATAGGCCTGTTTGGCCCCAAGGTTTTAAAATGCCAAATCCATCCTCTGATAAGCCAAAAAATTTGAATTGGGATTTATGGCTGGGTCCAGCTCCATACAGAGAATATAGACCTGAGTTTCATCCCTTTAATTGGAGAGGATGGTGGGATTATGGTACTGGAGCCCTTGGAGATATGGGTTGTCATATTTTAGATGCACCATACAAGGCATTAAAATTAGGTTATCCAAAGGATGTAGAATGTAGTGTGGCAAATATTTATGAAAAAATGTGGACAGCAAATTATTTTCCTGAGGGACCACCAGCTGCTTCTCTAATTACTTTACATTTTGAAAAATCAGTTAAGACGGGTTCTGATGTTGAGTTAATATGGATGGACGGAGGTATTATTCCACCTAGACCTGAGATAATTCCAGCCGAAGATTATTTAGGTGAAAAAGGTAATACCAACGGTGTGTTGATTATTGGCGAAAAGGGAGTTATTTCATGTGGAGTCTATGGCTTGAATCCTAAATTGTATAGAAAAGGAGAAAAAACAATTCATTTATTGACGGATGTTCCTTACATTAATAGTTTAGACCACGTTCATCACAAACAATGGATTGACGCATGTAAGAGTGGATATGGAAGTAAAGAATTTAAAAAATTGAGTTCGCCCATTGAATATGCAGGCCCTTTTACTGAAACTGTTTTAATGGGAAATTTAGCACTTCGAAGTTACATGCTTAAAAAAGGTAAAGAATACATTGGAAGGAAAAAACTTTTATGGGATGGCATCAACACTAGAGTAACTAATTTTGAACCAGCTAATCAATTTGTTGGCAGAAAAAGAAGAAAAGGATGGGAATTATAATCCTATAAATAAATAATTATGAAAAAAACAATTCAATTAATAGCTCTGATTTTAATTTTCTCATGTAATAACTTAGAGAAAAAAAATAACGACAAAACCCAAAATCATATTGTTGAATCAACAAAAAATAGTGAATGGGTTGAACTGATTCAGCCAAATTCACTAGATGGTTGGCATTATTATCAAGATGATGGAAATAAAACCGGTTGGGATATAAAGGATGGTGTTTTAACCTTCACATCAGCAAATGCTTCTGGAAATGGAGATAAAAGTTTAGTTAGTGACAAAGATTATACAAACTTTAAAATTTATCTCGAATGGAAAGTTAGTCCAGGGTCAAATAGTGGTTTTTTCTGGGGTGTACAAGAAGATGAAAAGTATGAATTTCCTTATGTTACTGGACCTGAAATACAAATTTTAGATCCAAAAATTCCTGATCCTCCTTTGATTCAAGCAGGAGCTCTTTATGGAATGGTTGCACCATCTGAATCAGTGACCAATCCTGCAGGTGAATGGAACTCTTATGAGATAACTATTGACCACAATGTAAATAGAGGAGTTGTTATTCATAATGGCACAAAAATTGTTGATTTTCCTCTAAGTGGAGACGAGTGGGATGCTATGGTAGCTCCTACTAAGTTCAACAATTGTGATGAAAAACCTTGGCATAATTGTGATTTTGGAAAATTTAAAACGGGTAAAATTAGTATTCAGGATCACCCTGGTGTAATTTCATTTAGAAATATTAAAATACAAGAACTATAGTTAAATAAAACAAAGCTCAAATAATGCAAATAAAACAAAGCTCAAAAGAATATGATGTTGTAATAGTTGGTTCAGGTGCTGGGGGAGGAATGGCTACAAAAGTTCTTTCAGAAGCAGGACTTTCTGTTGCTGTTGTTGAAGCAGGTCCTTATTTTGATCCTGCTAATCCAGAACAAATGACTCAATTAAAACCTGCTTACCATTCTCCAAGAAGAGGTGCGGGAACCACACGTTTTTTTGGTGATTATGATCAGGCTTATGGAGGATGGGATATTGATGGTGAACCATACAGTCAAAATGAAGATACAGACTTTAGATGGTTTAGATCTAGAATGTTAGGAGGAAGAACAAATCATTGGGGAAGAATTTCCTTAAGGTTTGGACCTGACGATTTTAAAAAGAAATCCATAGATGGTCTTGGTGATGATTGGCCTATTGGTTATGATGATATCAAGCCATATTATGATAAAGTTGATAAACTAATTGGTGTTTTTGGAACAAAAGAAAATATTTACAATGAACCCGATGGTTTTTTCTTGCCACCACCAAAACCTAGACTTCATGAATTATTCTACATAAATGCCGCAAGAAAAAGTAACGTTAGGGTAATGCCTTCAAGATTATCAATTCTTACCAAAAGATTAAATAACGATCGAGGAGTTTGTTTTTATTGTAATGGTTGTGCACGAAGTTGTAACGTTTATGCTGATTTTTCATCTGGATCATGTTTGATTTTTCCCGCTCAAAAGTCAGGTGGACAAATTGATTTATACGTTAATTCAATGGTTAGAACAGTTACAACTAATGAAGAAGGGAAGGCAACTGGTGTTTCTTTTATTGATAAAGAAGACAATACTGAATATAAACTCAAGGGTAAAGTAGTTGTTTTAGCTGCTTCTGCATGTAGTTCTGCCAGAATTTTACTTAATTCCAAATCAAAACAACATCCAAATGGTTTAGGAAACAGTTCAGACTTAGTTGGACGTTATTTACACGATTCAACTGGAGGAGATATGATGGCGTTTATTCCTCAATTAATAAATAGAAAAACATATAATGAAGATGGTGTTGGCGGTATGCATGTATATTCACCTTGGTGGTTAGACAACAAAAATTTAGATTTTGCTCGTGGATACCACATAGAGGTTTGGGGGGGGTTAGGTGCCCCATCCTATGGAACAGGTTTTAATGTAAACAGTTTTAACAAATTTTTTGGCTTAAATAAAGCTGGTGGATATGGAAATAGTTTGCGAGATGATATGAAAAAATATTATGGCTCTACCATTGGTCTTTCTGGAAGAGGAGAGTCTGTAGCTCAAAGATCAAATTATTGTGAGATTGACCCAAACAAGGTTGATAAATATGGTGTTCCTGTTTTGAGATTTAACTATAAATGGACTGATAATGAAATTAAACAGGCTAAGCATATGCAGGATACTTTTGAGGAAATTATTCATAATATGGGTGCTATACCATTATGGAACAAGCCTGGAAAAGATGCTAACTATGGTCTAACCAAGCCAGGTCAAATTATTCATGAAGTTGGTACTACTAGAATGGGTTCAAACCCCAAAAGTTCTGTTGTAAATGAATTTGAACAGTTGCATGATGTTTCAAATGTATTTGTTGTAGATGCAGGACCTTTTGTATCACAAGCAGATAAAAATCCGACATGGACTATCCTTGCATTAGCCATGAGGTCTTCTGAAAAAATTATTGAAGAATTTAAAAAACAAAATTTTTAGTATGAATAGAAGAAATTCAATTAAAACTATAACTTTTGCATCCATTGGAGCTGGTCTTTTACTTGAAGGATGCTATGGTATTTCCAGAGAAAAAATTAAGAGATCTCTTACTAGATACGAATATGGAAGAACCCCTAAAGAAAAACTATATGATGACAAGCTATTTGCTGAAAAATGTTTTACAAACTATGAGCTATTCACTTTTGATAAACTATGTAATCTTATTTTACCCCCAAATGAATTTGGAAATATAAGAGATGCTGAAGTGGTTCAGTTAATTGAATTTATGGCAAAAGATATCCCATCATATGAAGAACCTTTAAAGGAAGGGTTGGTGTGGATAGATGATGAGTCTAAAAAAAGATTTGATAATGTGTTTGTTGATTGTGAAATTTCTCAACAAAAAGAAATTCTAGATGAGATAGCATTTTATGATCCCAATAAAAGTATTGATGATTATCCCAAATCTGTTCAATGGTTCAATTTAGTCAGAAACTTAACTATGACAGGGTATTTTACCTCAGAAGTTGGAATAAAAGAACTAGGTTATAAGGGGAACTCACCAAATATTTGGGATGGTGTCCCTAAAGATGTTTTAGATCAATACGGACTTAGTTATGACAAAGAGTGGATTGATAAATGTATAGATCAGTCCAAAAGGAATGATACAGCTATGTGGGATGATAAAGGAAATTTAGTTACCTAGTTCTAAAAAGCAAAAAGTCTCTATTAATTAGAGACTTTTGTGGTACCTCCAGGAATCGAACCAGGGACACAAGGATTTTCAGTCCTTTGCTCTACCAACTGAGCTAAGGTACCTTTGCTTTTTTTGCAAGAGCAAATATATATCCTTTTATTAGACAACCAAAAAATCATTTAAAAAATCTTCTTTATTTTTAAACTCAAATTAGAATAATATTGAATTTAATTGTTGATATAGGAAACACTTGTATAAAAATTGCATTATTTGAAAAAAATAATTTGATTGAGAAGTCTTATCTGCGTGATAATTACCTTGATAATATTAAAAATATTCTCTTAAAAAATCCAGTTGAAAATTCAATCGTAAGTAATGTTGGTGAAATAAATGATGAATTAATTAGTGTTTTAAATGAAAATACTCGTCTTGTTCTTTTCAAAAATATTTTAAAATTACCTTTTAAAAACACTTATTCATCAAAAGAAACCTTGGGTCAGGATAGAATTGCATCGGTTTCATCAGCATCATATCAATTTCCTGATTCAAATGTATTAATAATCGATGCAGGAACTTGTATAACTTATGATTTTAAAAATCACAATAATGAATACATAGGTGGGGGTATTTCACCTGGAATAAAAATGAGATTTAAGTCATTGAATTTGTTTACTTCGAAGTTGCCTTTAATTGATGTTTTTGATGATTTCAATTTAATTGGAAATAATACCAAAGAATCTTTGACCTCTGGTGTTGTGAATGGGACGATAATGGAGATTAATGGAATTATTCAACAATATCATGACAAATTCGAAAACATTAGGATAATTTTAACAGGTGGAGATTCTAAATTTTTGCTCAAGAGAATAAAAAATACCATATTTGCTGATCAAAATTTCCTTATCAAAGGGTTAAATTATCTTTTGGAAGCTAACATTGAAAAATGAAAAAATATTTCTTTAGTTTAACTTTATTCACTTTTTGTTTTTTAAGTTTTTCACAATCTGGCACATCTTCCCCATATTCTTTCTATGGAGTTGGTATTAATACATTCAAAGGGTCAATTGATAATAGATCAATGGGCGGATTGAGTTTGTATACAGATAGTATTCATTTAAATTTAACAAACCCAGCTTCTTACTCTCAGTTAAGAAGAACTAACTACTCACTTGGAATTACATATGATAGTACTTCTTTAAAATCTGACCTTGCAAACGAAACTTCAACAAGCGCAAATGTAAATTATTTGGCCGTAGGAATTCCCACAAATAAATTTACTTTTGGTTTTGGAATAATTCCACAAACTTCAGTTGGTTATTTATTAGAAAGCAGTGATAAAGAATCCATTCCAAATACTATAGATAGATACAATGGAGAGGGGGGTTTAAATACCGCTTTTTTAACTTTAGGATTAAAATTATTTAAAAAAATAGGATTTGGTGTTACTGCAAATTATGAATTCGGAAATCTTAGGCACTCTACTACTAGGTTTTTGGAAAATATAGAGAAAGCTTCAAGAATAGAAAGTAATTCCTCATTAAGTGGGATTAATTTTGTTTATTCTTTATTATTAAGGGAAAAAATTTCCGATAAACTTACACTACATGCAAGTTTTATTCAAAGTCCAGAATTTAAGTTAGGATCCAATAATACTCAAACAATATCTACATTTTCAACTTCAGCCAACAGTACTTTAGATCAAATTTCTGTAGACTTAGCTTCCTTAGACTTAGAAAAAACTGAAATCACAGTAACACAAAAACAAACTTTTGGATTAGGTTTAGGACAAGACACTAAATGGTTTTTTGGAGCTGAATACATGAAGTCTGACGGAGGAGGATTGAAAAACCAGCTTTTTAATTTAAATAATGTTGACTACAAAAAAGGTTCTCGAATATCAATTGGAGGATTTTATATTCCTGAGTATGATTCTTTTACAAATTATCTTAACACAATTGTTTACAGGTTTGGAATCAGGATTGAAAAAACAGGTCTGTATATTCAGGATCAATCCATTGATGAGATTGGTTTTAATTTTGGTTTAGGTTTGCCTTTTCAAGGTTTTTCAAATGTAAATTTAGGTTTTGAAATCGGTAAAAGAGGATCTCAAAATGAGGGTTTACTCGAAGAAAACTTTTTTAGTGTTAGATTAGGAATGTCACTTAGTGACCTATGGTTTGTTAAAAACAAGTATAATTAATAAATTGGGCACCGTTTTTGACTAATTTAAATATGGATAAATTATAATGAAAAATCTTTTAATAATTACTGCATTTTTATTTTCACTGATACAGCACTCTCAAAATCAAGAAGAATGTTTAACCAATCTTTCAATTTTCGCAGAATACGCAAAGGTTAAAAACTATAATGAAGCTTATCAGCCATGGCTAAGTCTTAATTCTAACTGTCCAGATATTAATTCAGCTATTTATGTTTTAGGTGAGAAGATGCTGATTTCATTTGTTAAAAATTCTAATGATGATAAAAGAAGTCAATATGCAAATGAGTTAATTAATTTATACGATAACTGGATTAAATATTTTCCAAAATCTAAAAGAGGACAAAATGAAATTGGAAAAATTCTCTCAATGAAAGCTCAGTCATTGATTGATTACAATTTAGCATCTGAAATAGAAATTGTAAATATTTTTGATGAAGCATTTGAAAATGATCCACAAAGCTTCAAATCACCCAAAAGATTATATAATTATTTTAAAACCTATTTTAACGTTTACAAATCTGGCGAGGGTGATGTCACACTTGAAAAGTTATTTAACAAATATGAGGAGTTAACTGAAAAGTTTGAATTTGAAATGGATATTTATACTAATCAACTTGATAAAATATTAAACAAAGAAAATGACGGAACTCCTTTATCAAGAACTGAGGTTAAAAATAAAAGAAGATACTCTGTTAATTTAGTTGCCTGTGATACTTATTTGAACAATTTGAATGCAATTGTAGCTAAAGAATCTAGTTGTGAAAATTTAATTCCACTTTACAGAAAGAATTTTGAGCAGTTTAAAAACGATGCGGTTTGGTTAAACAGAGCTGCAAGTAGAATGGATAGTAAAGAATGCTCAGATGATCCATTATTTGTTGAATTAGTTGAAGCTTTGCACGAACTTAATCCTTCAGCAAATTCTGCTTATTACTTAGGACTAC
>Ga0233450_10003179_pt1 | contig 15606 bp, 18 predicted proteins | sample 011ome_30_FD_189956 | JGI IMG/M metagenome (GOLD analysis project Ga0233450, IMG submission 189956) | Coastal salt marsh microbial communities from the Groves Creek Marsh, Skidaway Island, Georgia - 011501CT (spades assembly) | ecosystem: Environmental > Aquatic > Marine > Intertidal zone >... | reverse complement strand
CAATACATGCCTAAAAGATTATCAAATGCAGATTCGAAGGCTGTTTATAATGCCGTTCGCAAAGGTATTGGATTAAAGGAAGAAAAAGAATTTAAGAATAAAATCCAGCTTGAGCCAGTATCCGATCTAAGAGAATCATATGTTAATGGGGATTTATATAAGGTTGGTGATAGTGTAGTTATTAAAGAATCAGATGAAGTCGGCGAAATAACACTACTTGGATCTAACTATGTTATTGTTGAAACTGCAAATAAAAAATACCGTAAATGGTTAGATGCCATTGAACCAATGGAAAAAAATAATCCTATTAAAGTTACGCAACAAAAAATGCAAGAGGATAATATGCAACGTTTTAAAAATTTTGATGAAAAGAATAAAGGCCTTTGGCATAATATTCATCAGCGTAGAAAGAAGGGCTTACCTCCAAAAAAGCCTGGTGAAAAGGGTTATCCGAAGACTCTTGATATTGAAGCTGTTGATCAAACAGATGTTGCAAAGAAAAGAATTGATAGAGAAAAAATGACCGATAAAATGCGGCATGATAGAATGATGGATCGAGCCCGTATGCGCGATACAGTTAAAAAGAATAAGGAAACAAAGTAATGAAAACTTTCGATCAACTCAGAGAAGAATTTGTGTCTGCCGCTCAGCGTAAAGCGGTATGGGCATCAAAAGCCGATGGCGGTAAAGGGCATCCCGATAATAAGAAAGAAGACTCGGATGCAGTCAAGGCTTTCTTAGCAAAAGGCGGTAAGATTAAAAAGCTTCCACCAGCAAAAGCACAAGGCTATCACGGTAAAGATGATCCAGGTAAAGGTATGCATGGTATGCTTGACAAGCCTGATACCAAAAAGATTGGCACTCGTAAGAAGGTCAAATCAATGGAAGCTACTCAGGTTGATGAGATCTCTAAAGATACTAAAAAAAGTTACATCAAAAAAGCTGCAGATGATATGAGCAAACAGGCTGATAGAATGGCTCGAGCTCAACGCGGCGATGGTAAGATGGACAAAGCAGCTAATAAGTTTGTCAATCGACGTAAAGGTATTGCACGTGCAGTTGAAAACTATCAGGTTCAAAAATATACTGACGGTAAAAAGGATGGTCCTGCTAAATCATTTGGTGGTAACTTGAAAAAAGCTACTGCACACGCAAGTAAAATGGGTGGAGATCATAGAGTACATAAAGAAGGTCTTGGAGATATGATTAGAACTGGTGTAAAAACAGCCGCAAATTCTGTTGCATCTGCAATTAATAATCGTAGATCTACCTTTGGTACTTCTGGAGGAGCTAAATCAGCTAGTCAAATGAGAGGCGAAGAAGTAGGAAACAAAAAGCCACCATTTGATAATGCTAAGCCTATCAATAAGGATCCAAAGGATAAGTTTGGTAATCCTATTAAGAATCGCGCAAAGCACCTTGCTCGTAAAGCAGCAAGAGATCTTTTAAATAAGGCAAAGTAATGAAAACGTTCAAATCATTCTATGAAGACATGACATTTAAAGTAGAAGTCGAAGGTCTTCCTGCTCTTTTTATGGCCGGCAATTCACCAGGTCAAGTAAAGAATCATCTTCGTAAATTGATTAAACAGCCTTCTATGATTAAATCTGTTGAACGTCAAACAAAACATGACGTAAAGAAGATGTATCGTGCAAAGGCTCAAGGTAAAGAAGTTGCTGAAGCTACACTTGACGAGCTCTCACCTGCTACAGTACAATCATATAAGAAAGCCGCATCAAAGAGTAACTATAATGCGGCACAAAAATATGCTCGTGTTGCTGCATCTCCTACCTCTAGAAAATATAAAAATAAAGAGATGGATAAGCAAGATGATATTATGCGTAAGCGTAAGGCGGGTCTTGCAATGGCTGATAAAAAAGAGTCAAATGAATTAGATGAGAGAACACCAGTTCGTCCTACAGTTCAAGACAAGAAGTTAAAAAACTTACGCGTTCCAAATCCTAATTATAAAGGATTATTAAAGCGTAAGAAAGATAACGAAAGATCAATGGATAAGTTTAGAGAAGGTTCATGCGGTGATGTAGATTATGGATCTGATAAGTCTATTAAGATTATGAAGAAGAAAACACCGGGCGAAACAAATGAGAAACTCACTATTGGAAAAATTCGGAGGGCAGCGTATAAAACCGGCAAAGTGCTAGGAGATGTAAACGCAGTTAAAAAGGGCAAAGTAGCTAAACGTGTAAAGAACAGAGTAGTCGGTAAACTTCTTGGTAAAGCTGTAGGTAAATTAGGATTGTTTAAGTAATGGAAAAATTTAAAACATTCTATGAAAAGAAACTCACAGGCAAAGACTCAAAGGGTCATTTTCGTGCTACTGAAAAAGGAGCCGGTATGACTGCGAAGGGTGTTGCTGCAGTTCGTAGAGCAAATCCTGGAAGTAAGCTACAAACAGCCGTAACTACACCGCCGAGTAAATTAAAGCCTGGATCAAAAGCTGCTAATAGACGTAAATCATTTTGTGCAAGATCTCGTAGCTGGACTGGTGAAAGAGGTAAAGCTGCAAGACGTAGATGGAATTGTTAATGAAAAATTTAGATGAACTTTCATTTTCTACTCGTTGGAAGGCTGGTATTGAACGGGCTAAACGTGGCCCAAGTAAAAAGGCAGTGCCGACTATATTTCGTAAAACAGGTAAAAAAGCTAAAAATTTACAAAAAAAAGTTTCAGCTGGGCCAAATGTGGATTATTCAAAATACTCCGATAGAGTTAAAAAGCAAGGAAGAATTCCTATGTCATTTTCGAATTGGATAAAAAGCCATGGCTGATACAACCAATCATAGACTTGATCGTATTGAAGAGAAATTGGATAAATTAGCAACTGCTATGGTATCTATTGCTCGTGCTGAAGAAAAGATCGCTGCAATGCAAGAGTTTCAACATAATCAAATTGAACGTGTAAATAGATTATCTGTAAAATTAGATGATATCGAGAAAAAAGTAGATGAAAATCATCGTACCGTTTGTCTTATAAATAAACTTGTATATGCTGCTCTGATTGCGGCTGTCGGAGCATATGTGGCTCAATATTTTACTTAGGAGAAGAAAATGGATTATAATCCTTTTAGGAGTCGGGCCACTCAAGAAACGGTCCAAGAAAAAAAGATGATGTGTGAAAAGTGTGGTAAGATGCACGAAAATGGTGAAGAATGCAAAATGGATGATGATGAAAAGAATGAAGCAATGGATCCTGTAAACAAAAAAGAATTAAAAGGCAAGCATGCCGATCGTAAAGACAAAGATCTAGATAACGATGGTGATGCTGATTCTTCAGACAAATATTTGCACAAGCGTAGGAAAGCAATTAGTAAAGCTATGGAAGATACAAATAAAGAAGGTTACTATAAAGACCTTGAAATTAAAAAGCAAGATAAGGCTATGGGTGCCAAACCTGTTCCTGCTAAAAAGAAAAAAGTAGCTAGTGGCGGTGGAAAAGAAGGTGATGTTATTATGAATCCTAAAATGGATACAGAAAAGAAAACAGAGCAAAAAGAGTCGCGTATTCGTAGCGCTTTAAAATCTGTTATTGAAAGAAAAGAAAATCATTCACCAAATCAGGATAAAGCAGAAAAAATTGGTGATAACCTTAAAGGTCAAGGTGCAAAGGACATGATGGCTGCTGCTGATGATGCAGTGAATAAAGGTCCACAGGCGCATTTGAATGAGCCTGAAATTGATAAAAAGAATTTTCAGAACATGACTAAAAATGTTCCTTCAAAGAAAATGCGAGGCAATGATAATCCAAAAGGTGATACAAAGATTGTTCCAGGTGGCACTCAGTTTAAAGATCCGGCAGCGATGAAACCTGAAGAGTCTGTCACAAAAGGAGATGATAATCAATCAGGGGGATTTGTTAAAAAAGAATCAGTATCTTTTGCACAATCAATTACTAATATGGGTAATGCATACACTAGCATGTATGAAAAGAAAGTTGAAGAAATTAAAGAATAAGGAAATTGACAATGTCTAAAGCACAAGATGAACCGGTTCCTCAAAAACTTACAGAAGCTCCTGTGACGGAAGAAGAATTTGTCGCTGAGCATTTTGAGGATGTTAAAGGTAAAGAATTAGCCGAAAAGAAAAATAAGAAAAAGCTTTTCGGTTTATTCTAATATACATAACCATATGATGATAGATGATGAAAAATTAACTAATGATAAGCTGTTCTTATATGCAGCTAAACATTATTATAATCCTAGATTTTCTGATATAGAAGAGTTTTTTGAAGATTTAAAAAGATTTAGATATATAAAAAGGCTAATAAATCGGTATTTAGAAAGAGGAATTTTTCCAGATCGTTTATTACTTAATCATATTATAATTATTTTTAATGTTTTTGGTGTAGAAGCTTCATTAAAAATATTAGAATTAAAATTAGATAAAAACCATTGGCCTGTTATCAAGCCGATTTTATTATATTTAAATTACATTCGAAATGATCAATATACTGGAATAGATATGGATCAAGATGTGATAGATTTTTTGAGGAAACTTTAATGGGTCTTGTAAAAAGAGCTGCGGATTTAGCATACACATTTCGATTTATTCGAATGTTAGTACTTGATTGGAAGGAGTGGGATGCTTATAAACTTGGCATCATTGATGAAGAAGGTAAAAGACAACGAAACGTCAAGCTTGACACCGAAGAAAAAAAGTCGGCTTACACGCCTTTTATCAGATTATGTGCTAATATTAAACGCTTGGTTGCGAATATCCCTGGTGGCTCTAGCAAGCTTGGTTCTTTTGCATCTGCTCTATACCTTATTAAAGAGCATTATGGGTTAAGTGATAAACAATTATTAAATATTTCTGAAAAGCTAGGGTTAGACACCCTAGATTTAATATTAGAATCTAATAGTTGGTTTATACTTAATGATGGATCTATTGGTCCTGGAATTTATAGAATAAAAGAACATAAGTTAATTGCTAAAACATGTGATGAAATGGTTTGGGCAAAAGACCAAATTAGGATAAATGAAAACTGTACTCCAGTGGGTGATGTATTCGGTATACCTATATATGAAGCAACACATGTGAAAACAAATCAGAAAATATTCATAACAGTTAATGAGATCTATAAATAGTTAGGTATTAGGTGTAATTGGAGAATCAATCTAATGAGTAAGAATAGAAATATTGCTAAAATTTTAGGATTAACTGAAACAAGTAATCCTAATCAAATTTCTTTATCCACTAAAGATTCTGCAATTCCTCATACCTTAGAAATCGATCCTGAAGTATTTACTATCAACGTAGAAGCTCCAGACTCTGGAAGCAATGCAATGTGGAAATGGCATTGGGACCCTGGAACTGTTGCTTATTCTAGACTAGGTGTTTCAGGTATAACTCAATCGAATGTGCCTTTATATAAAGCGGGTTCATATACTGTAAATAACTTTGCAGCTCATGACATATACAGCAATATGTCTCAAACTCACAAAATCCATTTAAAAAATATTGAAGGAGCTGGTGTACAAAACCTTTCTACATGGTCAACATCAACCCTTAATATTACAGGTCAAATCCATCCGGATATTAACGGCGGTAACGCTACAGAAATTCAAAGATTACAAATTAATGTTCCTTCTTCTTTTTCCACTCCAACTCTATATGCCCCTACTGTAACATATACAGTTACAAATGATGGAGCAGGTGCATATGCCTTCAGTGGTACTGCTGTCGGAAATAACCCTACACTTGGACCAGTTCGTAGAGGCGGTACATATACATTTAACGTTAATGCTTCTGGACATCCATTTTACCTGACAACAGACAGTGCTGGTCTTTATTCATCCGGTAATTATATTGGTGAATACACAACTGGCGTAACAGGATCACGTACAGACACAGGAAACGTTGTATGGACTGTTGATAGTTCTGCACCTGATACATTATATTATGCATGTGGTGTACATTCATCGATGTTTGGTACAATTAATGTAAAAGATCTTGCAATGGATAGTAATGGAGCAGGCCTTTTAACGTTGTATTTCCAACATGATCAAGAAGGTCATTCAACTCCTATTGAATTAAGAGAAGTTCCTTCTATTCCTGGACAGGTTTGTTTAGTATATAATGCTTCTACTAATAAGTTTGCACCTCAGGATTTAGGCGTATATCTAGATAATACAACTCAATTTAAAGAGAAGATTGTAGACTTAGTCGGTACTGATGCAACAACAAACTTTATTGATTCTTCAGAATTTGCAGTGAGAACATCGTCATTTATTGATTCTGCCGGATTAACCAGCAGATTGTTGAACGATATTCTTTATAATATTACACTTCATCAAGGTGGAGAACTTACTACAACAACAGGAACAGCCAGATGGTACGCCCCGTTTAATTTGACAATACAAAATATTATTCCTAAGCTGGGTACCGCTGCTGATGCTACAGTAACATCATTAATTAAGAAGAATGGTTCTACTGAAAAAACAATTAATTTTACTGCCGGTCAAACTACTTCGACTGTATCTTCTCCAACATTTTCTATGAATGAAGGAGATTACATTACAATTGATGTAACCGCAATTGGTGGTGCTGCTCCTGGAGAAGATTTAAATATTCAGTTTAAATACAAAAGAGTATAAATAGATAAACTAACTAGTTAATACCATAGAGGAAAATATGGCTGATTTCACGATTACTATACCTGCTAGCCCTGATTCAGATGATCATGTAATGCTTTTAACAGCCGTTCTAGAAGGCTCGGTTGCAACTATTACTAATACTACCACTGGAAAGGTTGAGGTTCAACCCTGGAAACCTTTGGGTGATGGTTCTAGAACTGATTGGGAAAATGAAGAAGAAGTTATTACTTGGTACAAGGAGATAAATCCAAATGGCTAAAATTTTAAGCGCAGTAAATGATGTCGCTGGAGTTATTGAAAATCCTAATACTACCAATAGTGATACGATGTTTCTATATGGTGCAGGATATAATAAGAGTACTATAACACCGAAGTGGGACTCTCATTTTAGAGGCTATAACGCTGCATCAGTTTTAAAACGCGATTATCAAAATAATACTACTATGTCCGGATATTCTGGAGTACCGTCTACTAATGTAAGTAACTACGGTCAAGATACAAGTTGTGGAAATCCAGGTTATGGGATGGCTTTATCTGGTGATACAGGTTATGCCAGACAGACTAGATCTGTTTCGAATAGTAATAGTACTTCCAATAGTGATAATGTTGCAACTGTTCCACACAATGGTTATTACAGGGTCATGGATCCAACAGCTAGAAAAGGCGCTATGACGTCATGGACTTCTAGTAATGGAGATAAGCGGGTAATTTGGAATCGGCACTCATGGTTAGGGGCTAGCGCTGCATTGACAGCTTCCTGGTTAAATCCAGGAGAATTGGATGTTACTAATCCTGATTATAGTGTAACCCAGAGTAATCTGAACTACGGTAATTATAACTGGAGCAATAACTATATGCGTCCTCAAAATATTGTTCACTATCATGCTTCATCTGATAAACTAGTATTTTTATCACATGGTTCTAATGGCTATGTATATACTGAACAATCAACTAACGGTTTTGGAAATTTTGCCTTTTCTAATATGGCTTATACACAAACATTGTATGATACGTATCAGACTATTCAGTATATCGGTGCTTCAACTAATGATGATACACCTTACTTCTTTAAAAATAATACCGAAACTGATTATAATAGCGCCATATATAGCTATAATCCTGCTACTAATACTCGAACAACAGAACACACGTGGACTACAGCCCCAGCTGCTGCTGAACAAAGCTATGGCGGAGCAAGAACAAATGCGTCGATGGCACTGCAGGCGTCACATAAATATGCGTCAATGACATTTCCCGATTTTACATCGGGCGCTGCAGCTGGAGATAAAGGGTTTTATGTTCCTTATTTTGATACAAATTTCAATTATATGCCATGGTATTATAGATGGAATGCTTCTACCGACGACTTTACTCAAGAGCAAGCTACATCTATTACTGGCGATTTAAGCTCTGTCCACCATATAGATGCTACGCAACAGGGCAGCAGTACGTACTCTAATGGAAGACAAACATGGTGGAATGATACCATTGTATCAAGTGGAACAAGATATTTGACACTCTATAGCTTTAATGGCTTTAATAATGCATATTCTGACACTGAATCTGCAAGAACATTTGTAACTTATACATGTGCTTCTGCAGATCCAACAGCCTTAACGTATCATTCATCTGTTATTATTCCAGCAACTCCTCGTAGCATGGTTTATCTAAACGATGCAAAGACAATTATGGGAATATTCTGTAATGATGCTTTCTATATCTATGGTTGGAACAACTCAACTGGCTGGACATTAGCTTCATCAATTCCAGGAACGTTCCATCAAGTAGGTAGAGATTCACTAGGTAGAATTTGGGCAATGGAAAAAGCTCCTGGCGCAGGCATTGCTGATGTGCATATGCTTTCAGTTAATTTGCCATATAGCGTAAGTATTACACCTGCCTCAACTTCATATAACTATACAGGAAGTAATATTAGCACAAGTGTAGCTGTGAGTGCTTATGGTGTAGAAGGAACAAGACTTGCAGTTGGTGTCAATCTGTCAATCACTGGATCGACAATGGCATTTGATAGTGCAGGTGGCCCTCTTATTAAAACCATTACTACTTCGACAGGTGCAGATATTACACAGCCTGTAGTTATTACAGGTGCAGGACTAAGCGATATTACTGCTAATGTAAGCATCTAAGGAGAAACTATGGCCACTATATCTTATAGAGTCTATAATATAGATTCGGCCGATATTCTACTAAATGTAGGGTCTGTAGCGATTAAATCAATTCCTACAGACCCCCTTACTGGTACTTTATCTTATTCTGCACGAAAAGTAACATTTAATGTTGGTGATGGAGTAGCTGGATCAGAAATCGATTCCGATTATTCTATGACTGGCAGCATAACTCAATCCAATTATTCATTCAATTCTATTAATTATCAAGTAAACAAAACCGTAAATTCTAGTACAAAAATATCATCAATTTTTGCGAATTATGATCATACATATAATGCTTTTTCAAAAACTGTTAATATTACTACATATGATACTTATACGCCATCTTTCAATTTACAAGAATTAAGAAATAGATATGGAATTGAAGTCGGAAGTAGATTTACATATGCTCGCGGCATAGCTTCTGATGTTGCTGGCGGAGGCGGCGGAGGAGGAGGCGCTGTATCTGGAAACTCTCAAATCTGGTATTAAGGAAAAATTATGACAAGAGTTAGAGATATTGCAAAGATACTTGGTGTAACGGAAGCCGCTAATCCGACAAATGCAGTTCTTACTTCTACTGCCGATGGATCAGGTGGTGTTACAGTATATGCTACAAAAGAGGATCTACCTTCATCAGGTCTAACTTCCGGTGATCAAGCTTACGTAACTGCAAATAGTAGATTCTATATTTCAAATGGTTCTGGGTGGTATAATGTAGCGCTGATTAATGCAACTCCATCCTTGACTATCGATCCTACTGGCGCTATAGAACTTTCAACTGAAGGTGCTACTACTACAATTACCCTCACAGCAACTGATTCCGATAATGCAGTTGCAGGATTAACATATTCAGTAGAATCTGATGGGTCATTCGGCGGCTTGGCCACGATTAGCCAAGATTCAAGCGTGTTTACTATTACACCTTTGAGTGAAGATAGTGCTACAACAGAAACATCTACTCTTACATTTAAGGCCTCAGATGGCATTAGTTTTGGTTCTGGTACAAGAACATTTACACTGACATTTATAACAACTATAGAAAATTCTAAATATACTTCATTCTTAGCAAAAGCAGATGCTTCTAGCACAGATAACCAAGTTGATGCTTCTACGAATTCTTATACAATAACTGAAAACGGTAATGTAAGATCTACTGCGCTTTCACCGCATCATCCTGGTGGATATAGTACATACTTTGATGGCAGTGGGGATTATTTAGTACCTGCCATTACAACTGCTGTAGGAACAAGCGATTTTACCTTAGAAGGTTGGTTTTATCCAACATCTACGGCGGCAGACACAACCATATTTGATTTTAGAAGTTCTGGTAACTGGGGCATTTTTAGTATTCTTGCAAATAATACTGTTGCTTATTATAACGGATCCAGCTCTGTAGGTACAACTTCTAATACTGTTACTGATAATATATGGAATCATATTGCTATTGTAAGAAATAGTGGCTCTATTAAAATTTACATAAATGGTGTATTAGGATCAACAACCGCTGATACAACTAATTGGACACTGGCAGCATCGCCAAGAATAGGAGGTAATAAAGGCAACACTGCTTGGATGAACGGATATATTGCAGATGTAAGATTTGTTTCAGGTACTGCAGTTTATACATCTAACTTTACTCCACCGGCTGAACGATTAACTGCTATTGCAAATACTTCATTACTTACCTGTCATCTTCCTTATATTGCAGATGGTTCTACTAACAATCACACAATTACAGTAAATGGCAACATATCAACAAAAAGATTTGGCCCATACGATTATCTCGGTTATGCAAAAGCAGATCACGGTGGTTCTGTATACTTTGATGGTACTGGTGATTACTTATCAATTAGCGGCCCAGCGACCGGTGTTGGAACATGGACTCTTGAAGGTTGGTTCTACTTTAATACATTAGTAAGTAATAGAGCATTATTCTCTCAAGGCACCGTAGACAACACTGGCGGTTTTATTGTTTGGTCAGATAGTAATGGAATAATAACATTTTATTCTAATGGGGAAATTGCGCAAACATCTGGAGGTGTTAATGTTAATGAATGGGCACATATTGCGATAGTTTCAAATTCAAACTCTATTACAATTTTTGTTAATGGGGTTTCTGCTGGAACCGGATCTTATTCAGGAAAAACATTTAATAATTCACCTTTCCAAATTAACCGTGGATACGGTGGAGTTACCGAAGGAAATAATTGTTATATTGCAGATGTAAGATTAGTTAATAACACTGCAGTTTACACCGCAGCATTTACACCACCAACTGCGCCATTAACTGCAATTACAAATACTTCTTTACTCACTTGTACAAATAAGAATGATATTTGGGATGCAAGTTATGGAGGACTAATAGTTGAGAATGGCACAGTAACTGCTTCTAATACTCAAAGAAAATTTTCAACCAGTTCTGCTATTTACCATTCTGGTGGTGCACAAAATCTAGAATATTACCCTGAAACAAGTGCTGTTAATATAGGTACAAGAGACTTTACCGTAGAGTTTTGGTTAAGAGCTGATACTACTAGCGGAACACAAGCCATTGCGACAATGGCTGCCGGAGCAGGTTTTACTGCAGGAAGCGATCAACAAAGTTTCTGGATAGGCATTCTAAATAGTGGTTCATATTGGTTAGTTCAATCGGGCTCTAATTGGGATGTAGTAGTTCAAGGATCAAATGATGTATTAGTTAATACTTGGCAACATTGGGCGATGTCTAGAAATAATGGAACTGTAAGATATTTCATAGACGGAACTTTAGTAGGATCTCGAGTAAATTCGACTAGTTTCACAAACACGAATGGCATTATTTCTCTATTAGGTAGACAAATAGGTTCTCAGCATTGGGGCGGAGGATATATGCAAGATTTTAATTATACGTTAGGTCTTGCAAGATATACTGCTAACTTTACCCCACCAACTGCGGAGTTTGAAGGATGAGTATAAAAGAAGATGCACCAACTGTAAATACTTCTGCGATTCCAGATCCTAAGTCGACTGCGATGGGTCCGAGGTTTAAGGCGAAGACTATTCATGATCGACGTAAGAAAAAAGGTGCACCATTATTGCTGAAACGCTTTAGAGACTATTATAACGATAAAGGTATTGGATAATGGCAAGTATTAATAGAGACATTGCAACAATACTTGGTAGAACCGAAGCGGCTAATACTGATAATATAGCACTAGGTACTGGCGGTGGAGGTACGGTAAGTGCTTATACATTATTGGATTCATTGCCAGTTTCAGATTTAAGTGCTGGAAATCAAGCGTTTGTATCTGAAAATAATCGTTTATACGTTTCAAATGGATCCGGATGGTACAATGTATCACTGATTAACGCTGCACCATATTGGGATTCAGCACCATTAGATCAATATACAATAGTTGATTCTGCAACACCTTTAATCATTACTGCAAAGGCTCTTGATTCAGATAATCCAGATACTATTTTAAGTAATTTAAGTTTTGCTACCGATTCTGCACAATACTTAGTAGATGTTTCGGTTGATTCATCAGTCTTTACATTTACTCCTAAATCACAGGATAGCGTCGGCGCATCTGTTACCGCAGGAGATTTAACAGATTCAAGTTCGAATGATTTTATCTATACGTTTAAGTGGTCAGATGGTATTAACTTTGTTTCAAAGGCTGTAACAATTAATTATAATTTCGGCGGCGGTATTGTAGATATATCTCCAGCGGAAATTAGTGCTCTAAGTGGTTGGAGTACACCAACAGCAAATGATGGCAATTCATATACTTATAATTCTGGCACTTACACTTGGACAAAAACTGGATACTCTAACTCTTTTGAAGTTTTAAGAATAATTCTTGATATGTCCGATTATGCAGATGCAGACGAATGGAATATTAGATTTACTGGTGGTGGATTTGGTACAACTTTTGATGATAGATCATATCACTATATTCATGGAATAAATGGTACATTAGATGCTCGTTATCCAAGTTCATATTATGGACAAAATCCATCACATACTGGTACTTGGGAACTTGGTAGCTCATTATCAATGACTAATTTAGGCGGTAGTTATAGTTCGCTTTCAACACAGATTAATTATGTAAAAGCTACCGGTACTTGGACGTATTATATGGCTAGAAATAATGGCTCAACTTGGACACAAGCCTATCAACATACCGCATTTGGTGCAGGAAATGCAATAGATTCTTTAGAAATTGGAATAAATAAAAGAACTGGGACTGGATTAAGTATTTATCCAGATTCAATAGCAATTATTCCATAGATTATAAATCTATTATAAATAGATTATAAATAGATTATAATATTAGACGGAGAGGTATTGAACTAAATGAGTAGATCACGAGACATTGCTACAATGCTTGGTAGAACCGAAGCGGCTAATGCTACAAACAATCCATTATTAAATACTGCATCTTCAGTTGGACTCGATTCTTCATCAGTATTATCACTCGCATCTTCAGTTGCACTTGATTCTTCATCAGTATTATCACTTATTGATTCTGATTATGTTACAGCACGAGCTCCAGCCGCCGGCGGTACCGTTAACGTTAACTTGAGCGGTAGTGGAACTGTAGATAAAATTTTGACAGGAGCATCTATTCTTGCAGGGCAAACTCTTATTTTAAGACCAGATGATAAGGTAGAAAAAATAGGTCAACCAATAACTAATCATAATAGATTAGTATATCATGTTGGTTTTGGTGGTGGGTACCCACCCAGCAACGCTGGTGGAAATGGTAATATATCGTATTCTGCGGCATCGTATGCAGATATAATTTATTTAGAAAATAATAAATTTGTTATTTTTTGGACTGATACTCTTGACCAATCTGGTTATACGAGTTTTAGATGCGCAATGGGTATTTTAAATACAGAAGGAACCTCGGTTACTGCTTGGGGTCCAATATTAAACATCGTCCGCGGATTTTATAATAGTGGTACGAGCTATGGCTATATATACGGCGGCCATTGGACTGCTTGTAAAGGTGATGATAATAGAATTCACGTGGGATATTCTTGGCAATATTATTCAAGCTATGTAAGAAGAGTTGGTTATCTTCGTACGATAGTTCCAGGTGATATTAGTAATACATCTGATTTAAGTCTAGCCTTAGGAGCTCAAGTATCATTATATACAAATACCAGCTCTAGTAATAATTATGTTGTTCGGGCTCCAAGTATAATGTGGGATGAGGAAAATAGATCTAATGGCGGTATTGTGTTTTGGTACCATTGGGAAGGCTCATACAGCTGGAAAGTGAATTATATTAATACAAGTGGAAATACTATTGAGCTTGGCGGTGCTTATACTTCACCTGGTGAGATGGCCGGCTTTATAAATCACAACCAAAGAAGCTATTGGGATAATAAACACAAAAAGTGGATTATACCAGCTAAATCAAGCTATGCTGGCAATAGGTTCGTACTTAATCAATTAACAAGAAGAATAAATCAAGCAGCTTCTGCATCGACAACTGTTAACATTGATTGGGCTAGCGCCACTGCCGGCGGAGATGATGAAATATATAGTGGAACTGATAACACATATTATGGATGTTGCTATGATTCTGGAGCAGAACGAGGTATTGTTGCATATAATGTAACTAACAGAGTAGGTTGGGTTAGATCTGTTGCTACTGGGTCGACTTATAATGCCGCTTATACATTGGGTACGGCTGTGCAATTTGCAAATGAGGTTGATAACTGGCCAACCGTTTTTCATGATAAAGACCAAAATAAAACTGGTATTATTTGGGAAGAAGATGTAGGAGGTTTCTCAAATACTTTACTTAGATGGCTAACATGCGATAGTATAGGAGTCATATCACTTGAAGATAGTACTCATCAATTCTTCCCTACAGGAACATCACCAATATTTTTTGGTAGAAAATTAGATGGTTTTCCAACAATGTTATATTCTACAAACGGCGACACAGTTGATGGATATACTACCGGCGGTACTGTTAAATTTGGAATATATCAACCAGAAGTAAGAGGAACATCAAACCTAAGAGATGATGGTGCAAATTATTTGGGTATGGCACAAAATGCCGCTGATAGTGGTGATAGTGTCACTATAGGTCTTAATGGTTATATTGATAATAATCAATTTGGACTTATTCCGGGTAATACATATTATATTAATAAAATTAATGGTTCCTTAGACTTAGGAACAAACAATGGTTCTGTTGTTGCCGGTATTGCAACAGCTAATGGATCAATACAAATACAAACCGTAGATTCAGCATGAGGTTATAATGTCAAATAAACTTAGGGTTTTTGATTTATTTTTTAAAGATAGCGAATTTAGTGCCGCTGATTCCATGTGGGATGAAGTTGGTGCCGATTCATTAGCTCCTGGAGTAGATTATTTAGTTACAGCATATGCACTTAAAACTTCTTCTGAGTTTGCACTAGGACAATTATCAAATTTATATGAAAATAAAGATTCAGGATTTGAGACATTTTATGATTATCATGAACGATATGATCATTATTCAATTATTATGCAATATTCTGATAAGATTATTGATCAACATATAGCTGTTGATGATGAAGAAATTAACTTATTAAAAAGTAACGCACTAAATGTAATAGGATTTGATGCATAAAATAACCAAAGGGTGATTTGTGATTAGGATTTATATTTTAGTTATTGTTCTCGGGATCCTCGGTGGTATTGGTTATGGCGCTAAATATTATTACGACACTACACAAGCAACCATTGCTACTCTCAGAGAAAATAATGTTAAACTAGAATCTGCTGTAGAAACTGCAGAACAATCTGTTGCGACATTACAACAGGATAT
>Ga0233450_10003177_pt1 | contig 15615 bp, 28 predicted proteins | sample 011ome_30_FD_189956 | JGI IMG/M metagenome (GOLD analysis project Ga0233450, IMG submission 189956) | Coastal salt marsh microbial communities from the Groves Creek Marsh, Skidaway Island, Georgia - 011501CT (spades assembly) | ecosystem: Environmental > Aquatic > Marine > Intertidal zone >... | reverse complement strand
TGTTCAACAAGAAATAGAAAAGGCAAAAGCAAGTGGGGAAAGTATCTCCAATGAAGTAGCTGCTCAACGTGCAATAGAAACTTATTCAGCCTTTCAAGTAGCTGCTAATGCTGGCACACTCCAAGGTAACATAGACTGGAACACTGGTTACGATCAGAACATTAAAACACTGGATAGCTTTACAGCTACAGTAGGTGCAGCCCTACGAGTTGAACAAGCTGGTGGTAACTTCGATCTTAGAAGCCTTCAGCAAATACGAGATGCTTTTGTTTTGCTTAAATCTCAACCAGCCTTCCAGAAACCAGCTGGTCAAGAGGCTCAGGAAAGATGGGAGATCATGAAGGGTCGATTGGATTCAATTGATGCTACCTTTACGGCCTTACAGGATTACGACATGAAGGGGGCAACAGAAGCTGCTACTACTTTCATGGCTCAGATTGCTTTGAAAGACGGAAGTTCTCCTCTAGCTGCACTAGCCTTTAAAGACCCAGCGGTTATGGCTCAAATTGCAGCAAGTGCTACAGCTGACCTAAAGGAAGCTATTGCTTCTGATTACAAACCGGAGACAGTAGACTACAAAGCCTTAAACCCAGACCCAGTTGTTCTTGAGTTGATGGGTGTAGCCCCTAGTGGTGCTGCATTATCTGGTGACGGTACAACACCAACTGTACCCCCACTTGATATTATCTTCCCTCCAGAAGTAGCCGATGCTTTCACAGAAAGAAATCTGGTAAGACGGGCAAAGAGCATGTCATACCACAGTGGGGTCATCTCTTCCATGCCCAAGTCTGGACTAACAACTCCTGAGGCAGTTAATGCTTATGCCTCTAGTGTCACATCTTTATCGTTTGCCCTCACTCAGAACGAACAACAGTCTACTAGGTACATGGATAGCCTGTTTTCTAATACAAATCTAAACAGCCTTGCCGCCCTTGAAGCTGCTGGTGGCGAGAGTGGACGTATCGCAGCTAACCTGAGAGCACAGATGGGTGCAGCACTGCAACATAACCAAGCCTTAGTGGGCCGTATCGCAGCTGGTAAGACACAGACAATCCCTAACATTGGTATTGATTCTGAGAAGGGTACATTTACTTTACTTGATAGCACTGATCCACAGATGCAAAAGATTGCAGCTGTAGTATCACGTTACTATGGTGGAGATTTTGAGGCTTTATGGAAAGAAGGTGCATCTGCACGGACACTCCTTAAAAATCGTCTAGCTAGTGCTGGTGAGATAGAGTTTGATAGACAATCAATGATTGACTTTGAGGCTGCTACTGAAATCTTAAACAGTTCCTTGTGGAAAGGTATGGCTGCTAAGTATAGCACCGTTGCTGGTATCCCTGCACGATTGAAGTTCTTTAAAGATCAAGCTAAGAAATTAAAGGTAGACATTGGTACTGGTCCATCTGAGGCCGTGACAACAGAGACCCGTGTTGAACAGGGTACCATAGATAATCCTTGGAGTGTAGCAAATGAAGAAGCCTATTCTATGGTTCCTATCGGTGCTCATTATCGTGTTGGTACTGACCCCACGATTAGAATCAAACGAGGCAACTAATATGGCTAACTTTTGGGATAATGACGAGGTAATTCCTGTCCAGTTACCTCAGGCAACAGATGAAGAACCTACTCAAACTAACTTCTGGGACAAAGATGAGGTAGTACCTGCTGTCACACCAGAGGCCCCCGTAACATCACCAAGGCCTAAGGCTAGACCAGCACAAGAGGACAGAGTTCTAGCCGTTAATTTACCAGAAGATGTAGCAGCAGACTCTGATTTCTTAACAAAGGTAGAAACGGTAGCCAATAATGTGGGTGTAACCCAAGAGGATCTCCTTAGGGTTATACAGTTTGAAACAGCAGGTAGCTTTGCTCCTGACCAAATCTCTGGTACATCTAGTGCTGTTGGTTTAATACAGTTTATGCCCACTACTGCTGAAGACCTCGGTACAACCTCTCGTGATCTAGCTCTCTTAAACAGATCAGATCAAATGGACTTCGTTGAGAAGTATCTAACACGATTTAAGGGACGTATGAAGGACTTTGGTGACCTGTACATGGCTGTACATTTCCCTGCTGCTGTAGGGAAAGATGATGACTATGTTGTCTACGCCAAAGACCATAAGTATAAAGGTCGCAGACAGGCTTATGCGGCCAACAAAGGTATGGATGTAAACAAAGACGGTAAGGTGACAAAGGCAGAGGCTATTGCAAGAGCTACTGGAGGTAACTAATGTTCGGACTTCCTTTAGAATTAATCACTATGCTTTTCTCTACTATTCTTGGTGGTGTCATGTCCATATGGGGTCAGAACAACAAGAACAAAGCGGAACAACAAGCAATGCTCATAGGAGCAACCAACACAGCCAGAGAGTATGGGTCAAAAGACAAACACTTCGCATGGACACGAAGGATCATAGCACTCTCAGCTGTAATGGCAATCATCGTACTACCTAAGCTCGTAGCTGTGTGGTATCCAGAAGTACCCGTGTTTGTAGGGTACACAGAAGTACAAGGGGGTTTCTGGAACTTCCTGTTTGGACCTGACAAGCAGATTGTATGGCAGTCAGCACAAGGGTTCGTTATCACACCGCTGGACACACACATTGTGTCAGCTATCGTTGGACTATATTTCGGTGCGGGGTTTGCTAAGTAAAATGAAAGACAAAAGTGTATCAATCTCTTTTCTTGTTGGCATTCTGTTCCAGACGGGTGCCTTGGTGTGGTATGTGTCTAGCCTAGCTAGTGCTATTGACCTGAATGCTCGTGACATTGGACGACATGAGGCTAGGATCAACAGTCTTGCAGCGATCATCCAGTCTCAGGCTGTAACATTAGGCCGAATGGATGAGAACATTAAGTCCATTCGTGAAATGATGGAATCAAATAGGGGTGCTGATTAGTGGACAACATCAAACTTCCTATTGCCCTTGTCTTAGCAATGGCAGCACAGCTTGCTGCTGGTGTGTGGTGGGTGTCACAACAATCATCTACAATAGCTAACCTTGAGGAGACAGTAAGTCAGCTAGGTTCTCGTATGGCTATTGAGGATAATGTAAATCTAAAGCGTGATGTTCTGGATAACTCAACGGAACTTGAGTATATATGGAACGAGTTAGAGGAAATCTGGGACGAACTTGCGAGTATGGCTATGACCATCAACGAGATCAACAAGATCAAACAACGTGTAGCCATTATTGAGAATGACATTAAGTATATTGGGAGAGACCACATGGATATGAAGGGTGGCATGAAGTAATGGCTAAGAAAGACCCAAGACTAGAACGAGCAGGAGTATCAGGTTTCAACAAACCTAAGGCTACACCTAGCCATAAGACTAAATCGCATGTTGTTGTTGCTAAAGAGGGTGACAAGATCAAGACTATCCGCTTTGGGCAGAAGGGTGTCAAGGGTAGTCCTGATGGGACAGCTAGGAACAAAGCCTTCAAGGCTCGTCATGCTAAGAACATTGCCAAGGGTAAGATGTCAGCTGCCTATTGGGCTAACAAGGTGAAGTGGTAATGTGGTTAGCTGTAGTCATGGCTTGTCAGACCTTAGAGGCTTCGTCTTGTATTGTTATGGGTAACGAGAAGAACCTATGGTACACACGTTTAGAGTGTGAGCAGGATGCAGTTAACATGGCTGCTACCCTCATAAGCAATGGTATCTATGCTAAACCAAATTGTTTTAAAGTAGGGGAGAGTGCCTAATGCCTGTGATGAAGTGCAAAGGCGGCTGGAAATGGGGTAAGTCTGGTAAATGCTACCCAACGAAGGCCCAAGCTGAGAAGCAAGGGAAGGCCATAAAAGCCTCAGGCTATAAAGGTAAGTAAAATTATTAAATGAGTAAGCCCCAAGGAGAAATCCAAGGGGCTTTACTTTTGTTATAGCTTCTCTTTCATGAAGACCTTGACCCACTGAGCACATATGTCACTCCTGACAATATCCTCTACACCAAACTCAATGATAGGTACAGGTAGCATATGTTTCTTAGCTAAGTGTATAACCTTTGAGAGGCCATCAGCCTCCTTCAGGTCGGACTGTTGGACATCTCCGTTAAGAACGATAGTTGAACCCTCCCCCACCCGTGTGAGCAACATTTTTAACTCATGAGTGGTGATGTTCTGTGTCTCGTCCACGATTATGAAGGCATTATCGAAGCTACGCCCACGCATAAGTGCAAGAGGTGCCATCTCAATGTTACCATTCTTAATCCCTGTCTCCACTGTTCCTTTACCAAGGTGCTTCTCCAATACGTCTAATACAGGCAAGGCCCAAGGCATAGTCTTCTCTGTAAGGTCACCCTTGAGAAAGCCTAGCTCCTTACCTACGGCTACATGAGGACGAGTAATGACTATTCGATCAATCGTTTTAGTCGTATATAAATCCGATGCCACCGTTGCCGTAACGTAAGTCTTACCTGTTCCAGCTGGACCAAGAACAAATACTTGAGACGATGAAGATAAGGCATCAATGAACTCCTTTTGTTTATCTGTTCGAGGAACTAAACCCGATGTTTTCTTAGAACTAGCCCCCTTGTAGTTTGTTTTACGCCGTGTCTTGGAAGGCTTTGTAAGGGGTTCTACATTGTTCATAGCTTAATTAACTCCGCTTCAGTGTAAGGGATGTGGAAGAACTTCTCACCCTTCTGGATGTATCTGCCCTTAGCTTCTTTCAAACTCTCTCTTGTTAGCAGGGTATCCTTAATCCGCCATGCCTGTTTGAAGTCAGGTCTGAAGATGTAGAAGTTAAGGACACTGAACATATCTTTTGTTGTGTGCTTATCTAAGAGACGTTGCTTACGTTCAGGAATACGTATCTCTGTCCAGTGTGGAGGCCAGTCGTCTTTCCAAGCTGTCTTAACCTCTGCCTCGTTGAAGTATGTGAACCCGTCCTTCTGTGATACAACATCCACATTGTAGTTCTCTTCGTTACTAACGATGACATGACCCTTAGCCTCTAAGTAAGAGACCAAGGCAACACGGGCTGGTGCATCATAGGCTTCATATAAGGCTCGATTAAAACTCTTCCGTACTGCTGTCATTGAGTAGTTCCTTTAGTTCGGTGTAGCCACCTATGTGCTCACCTTGTGGGTTGAAGATCTGAGGTACTGTTGTCATACCTGCTTGTCTGATTAATGTTAAGAGCCACCGACTACTAGAGGAGCCGATGGTGTAGGAGACATAAGCCAGCCCCCTACCCCGTAGCATAGCCTTAGCATCATCACAGAAATTACATTGGTCACGGGTTATGATTATGTACATTAGATAAACAGTGACTTGACTGCAAACATAGAAGCAGACTGTGTGTCCAAGATAGCTTTATCTTTCAGAGGGCCATTGGGACAATGTAGTTGGATAGCAAGAGCCAAGGACTCTGCTGCATCTTTGATATCGTCTACTTCTTTTGATCCTGATGGGTTGAACTCTTTGTTTGTGAATGACATTGCTGTCTCCTTGATGTCATCTACTTCTTTTGATCCTGATGGGTTGAACTCTTTGTTTGCGATGGGCATTGTTGTCTCCTTTAGGTTTAAATAGGGCATTGCTGTCTCCTTTAGGTTTAAATTAGGACGAGCCTTTTATACACTTGCTCAGGTGCTTTGGTTAAACTAGGTCTACGATCTCACAGCTATCCCCAGAGCAAGCTAATGTCTGGCTACCAGCTGTGTTGTCTTCTTGTTCATAGTCCGACAGGCTTGACCAGTCAATAGCTTTAGGCATGGTAGCCAAAAGAGTTTCATAGTCTGACTTACCACACTCTTGATACGGTGCCTGTTGGTAAGTGTGTTCATTAAACGGTAGGAAGGATACCCCTGACATTTCATCGAAGTGCTTATAAACGAAAGCGCCTACCTCAAACCACTCGTCATTCTTGACGTTGATTGTTACCGATGGCTTATGTTCACACCATGACCGTTGATAAGCTAACCACATCTCCAGCTGCTCAATGGCTGTCATGTCTGAGGTTGTCACCGCACCAGCTGGAGCCTTCATAGGGAAACTAAACACTGTAGTAGCATCTGGTTTCATTACGTCTGGCTCGTTAGGAATGCCTTGGTCCTTCATGAACTGTGTCAAGGGGTCTTTGTTGTCTCCTCTGACGGTTCGGATGTAGTAATCACTGTGTCTGGCGTGAATCCCAGAGGCTGAGTCAACGAGTTGGCTGACTGTTCCCGATGGCTTAACACAGCTAATAGCAGTAGCAACAGGAATGCCAAGGCGGCCAGCCCACTCAGCGTTAGTTTCGACTGCAATCCATTTAAGATGTTCAAGGGTCTTCTCCAATCCTGCGTTTTTAGTTGTCATTAGTGGGTTGTCCATGATCCCTGTCATTGAGACACCCAGTAGTCGTTCTTCTTCTGTGTTCTTCTGCCATATCTTACGGAGATAAGGGAACTTTGTAAAGGAAGATTGTATCGTACCAAGGATGGTAGCCATACGAACCTTCTTCTCTAGGTCTTCAATACTATCTGTTGCCCGTACTACGCACTCCGTTAGGTTACAAAACTGATTTGGGCGCAAGATGATTTCCGAACACGGGTTGGTCCCAAAGTCATAGTCAGCATCACGGCGTCCATTCTTAGCTGCCTGTACCTTAGAAGCCTGACGGTTAAAGATACCACGTTCACCTGAGCCTGACTCAACCAAGGCCATCCACTCACGCATGAAGGATAGACTGTCTGGTTTCTCCGTGTAGGATACAGAGTTGTTAGCCAAGGCACGTTGGGGGTTGTTCTCCCACCATGCTCCTGACTTAGCATGACGCATACGGTCATCACTCAGGTTAGACAGAGAGATCATAGCACTGCGGCGTACACCACCAACCACTACCACTTCACCGATCTTGCACATGATGTCGTGGCACTCAAGAGAAGACAGCTTACGGCCTTGTGCTTCCTTAAAGGCACGGATAGTGAAGTTAAACAGATCAACTAAGGGTGCAGGACCAGAGGCACGTCCACCAAAGGTCTTGAGTTTAGCACCAGCTGGACGAACCTTAGACATATCCCACTGAGCAATCTCACCACTATAAAGGAGTGCAATCAATTGACGGAACCCCTTAGCCCAGCCTTCCTTGCTGTCCTTAACGACAATGATCGACTCACTCTCGAAGAGTTGAGGCACTTCTGGGAGCTTGCTGATGAATTGTCTCTCGACACTGAACCCGACACCAGTACCACAGAGGAGGATAAACATAGCCTCATCGAAGGACTTAAGGTCATCTACGGGTAGGTATGAACAGTTGTACCCTGCCGTGTTGTCCCGTGCCAAAGCAGGGCCAGCTGTCATCAAGGCTCTCATAGATGGCATGACATCCAATGACAGGATAGCCTGTTCGATCCCCTTGGTGTAGCTGTCCTTGCCGATCTTAGGGTAAACGAGGTTATCCATGTAACGTGATACGGTCTCGCCCCATGTCTCACGGCGTCCTTCTTCTTCCAGCCAACGGGCATACCGTGACTTGTGGATGAATGACTGATAGTCTGTTGGTAGTTGGTTACTGTTTGTCATTTTGCTCTTTCTCATTAAGTTCTTTTGCCAAAGACTTGGCTTCTGTTTCAGTTAGACCGAAGTGGATAGAGCTTCCAGACGGACCAATATCTTCATCAACAACGGTCCACTCCCAGTCATTAGGGCCACGGTCCCCTCCTCTGAACTCTGCTGTGTACCTAGTCATTCGCCACGTCCTCGCATTGTTTTATCTTCTTCTAACCAGACCATACGGTCAATGTCTTCTCGGCTAATGCCAATGTCCTTTAGTTCCCTATCGGACAGTCGGTTCAGTACCTTGATTGCCTGTCGATGCTCTGACCACATCACACAGTACCGCATGAACCTTACGAGTATATTGTTTACCCACTTCTGTTTCATCTGTTATCCCCTGACCCTTTAATCATACCACGTTTAGCACGATCATTCAACTTGTCCATGTTGGTTTGCATAACCTCGTTGAGGTTACTGTAGAAGTAATTAGATAGTGCTGTAGCATAGAATACCACATCTCCTAACTCCTTTACAATCTCTTTCTGACTAACCTTTGTGTTGTCCCTGAGATACTTCTTAACCTTCTCAGCCACCTCACCAGCCTCACCCACTAGACCAAGAGTGTTCTCAATCAAGCGGGTATCTCCTTTAGTTACAATCTTATCCTCTACCCAATACGAGTAGTCCATAGGTGTAACGTCTATGATCTTGAAGGCATCAATGTCTTCCTGTGTAATCATTCGTAGTCCTCTATCTTTGTTGTAAACCCGTGGTCAATATCTGACAAAGAGCTTAGGTTGTCAACTATTTCATCTGCGAAAGCCTGTATAAACATGTAAGGTGTAATGCCACAGGCGTCTGCTATCTCTTCAATACTGAACCTTTCAGTAATTCGAGTAGTCAAATCCTCATTCATTTAACCATTCCTCTGGTATCTCCTTGTCTGCGTAAAGGAACCCATTCTTGTCACACCAGTCACCATATGAAGACTTAGCACCCTTGTATAACTTGGCACGACTATTACTAAAGACGAACCTGATGTCATGTTCTGTCCCGTATTGTCGTTTAATTTCAAGGTGTTTGCGTCTATCGGCTGCTGTGAAGCGGCCCTTGGTTTCTACTATGATGCCGTTGTGTAGAACAAAGTCAGGTGTGTAAGTCCTGATCTTAAAGTCTTCCCACTTGATCTTGGTCTCTTCGTAGGTGTACTTTACTTTCTTCTTCTTTAACATCTCAGCCGTTTGTTCCTCAAGGCCAGACCTATACCCAGCCTTGAGTGCTCTTTGTCTTGTGGTTAACTTCCTAGCCAATGTCTATCTCCGCAACCCTTGGTTCCTTCACCACCTTGGTGAGGTATATAGGGAACGGTATAGCTGCATACTTGTAACCCTTGAGACCCTGACCATCGTTAGCATCTTTCCAACACTCCTTCTTGAAGTCACAGAAGACGCAACCAATAGCCAGCTTCTCATTACCTGTCTTGTAGTCAAACTCAACCTCGTAGCACCGTTCAGGTGGTGTGTCAGAGGCTAAGACTTCTTTCAATTCAGTGACACGTTCTTGTGTGTCGGGCAGTAAGTCACTAGATGGCTGGTAAAGAACGAGTGAACCATCCACCTTATTCATAGCCCAGAAAGCTACACCCTTGTTATCAGGGACAGCCTCACTGTAGGCAGAGATTTGCTGCATGTACCCAAATGGATCATCAACAGCTAGGCTTGCCTGAGAAAACTTCTTGAAGGCAGAAGGGGAAGCAGACTTTACATCGACTACATGACCATCAATCACTGCGTCCATGTGTCCTGTAATTCCTGCAACCTTTACCTTGTGTTGCTCATTTGTCACACTGTGACCAGAAAGTTTAGCTAACGTAAGAAGTATCTCTTCGATGATGTCCCCGTACAGAAACTTGAGTAGCTTGTCACCAGTCATAACCTCACGGCTGTGCCCCTTACTGTCATACCATAGTTGACGAGAAGGTTTACCGATTGCTGATAGACGTAGTGTTGCTCCCTTTTCTGTACGGGGTTTCAAACGAGAACGGAGTAAGTCTTTGAGACTGTCCCCAAAGGTATCAATAACCTTCTCGCTTTCTTCTGTTGATGTGTAACCCTCGGTCAACACAGCATAGACATCTTCGATTAGGGTATCAATACCTTTAGGTTGGTCTGTCATGTTATCTCCTTACTCGAATGCAATTTCCATCTCTTCTGATGGTGCAGCCTCTACAGCTGCGTTAGTCTGGACGTTAGACTTGATGACTGCTGATGGTGCATCGTAGTCCACTAGCTCCATGACCTGACAGAAATCAAAGAACATCTCCTTGGTTTCTTGTTGCATGTCTGAGAGATGACCCAGCTTAATGATGTTACCGTACTGGCTGTTACCGATAGACACAAACATGTTTACCTTTGAACCATTACCGATCAAGTCCTCAGTAGGGTTACCGTTGCTGTCGTAGACCTCACCGTAACGTGTCCAACCACCCCGTGTCTTCTCGTCAAGACCGATCTGAATGAACCTAGCACCATCGAATGTGCTGTCCTTACCTTCCTTTACTTTCTTGTTGAGTTTGAAGTCAGTCATAAGACGTTCAAGCTGATCGTTCATCTTGATTGCGACTGTGTACTCCATCTCTTCTGACATATACTTGTTGGCTGGCTCCTGCAATTTAGCCCAGCTAACTTCAACATCTTTGAGTACGATTTTCTTATCTGCCATGTAATTTCCTTTCTGGCGTTGGTCTGTTTGATTATAATACACTGAGTAGAGAACCATGTCAATGGGTTTCTAACCAGTTCTTACCTATTTTTGCCTCACCATCCATAGGACAGTTTAGCTTGAAGAACTTACCAGCATCAACAATAGACTGGACCTGTATCTCTCCTAGTCTGTGAGCTTGGTGTTCGTCAACTTCTGTTTGCCATTCGTCATGAACCCATGCACATTGCTTAAAGTTAATCCCTTCCTTCTTGGCTTGGCGTTGCCAGAACAGATTAGCTAGGCGCATGATGACTGTCTCCCCTCCCTGTAGGTAAACAGAGAGAGCAAGATGCTCACTGCCAATGGATAGGATACGTCCGTCAAGACCCTTCATCCAACCCATACTTGCAGCACGAGATGCCTCACTCTTTAGTCTCTTGAGTGTGGGCAGTGCCTCATAAAAGTTTTGCATAGACTTGTTAGCTTGTGCTGCATTACACCCAAGTATCTCTGCAATCTTACCTACCCCTGCCCCTAGTAAAAAGGCATAGATAAATGTCTTGGCTGTGGGCCTGTCCTTACAGAACTTACCCAGCGCATTCATGTTAAACGTGTGGATGTCACCATCAATTACTTGCTCAGTGTAAACAGGATCGTTCATGTAATGTGCAAGCACTCGTAACTGGATCCCTGCTGCATCCGTACCCACAAGCAACTTACCCTCAGGAACCTTGAACACTTGCCGACACTCAGCAGCATACAAGCCATCCATCTTCCACAGGATACCATCCTTACCGTGAGGTACGGAGGGGATGTTAGCCATGTTAGGACCACGGTGTGCTGCACGGTGTGTAACAGCACCGGGTGTGATGACCCTGCCGTGTACCCTACCGTCTACCTGAGAGCCTTGTAGCCACTCAGAGGCCAGCTTCCAACGTGTCTCCAGTACCTTCCATACCTTGAGACCCTTCACTACCTGAGGGGCTGAGTCAGGGATGGTTGCTAAATTTTCTGGGCAAATTTTATATGAAGCACCAGACTTTGTTTTGACTGTTGGCTTCCAGCCCAGCTTATCAAGGCGTTTGTTGATCTGTGTAGGTGATGCAAGATTGAACTCCTCCCACATGATCTTGGTGTAGTCACCCTGAACATTACAACCCTCAAGCAATTGGTTGGCAAAGATAGAGCCATCCTTCTTGTGCTTCAAGACAACTTCCTTGACGGGTACTGCGATAGGAACCATGAACTCCTTGATCTCTGCCTCAATACGATTAGTCTCAGCAAGACATGTCGTATAGATTTCTTCTGATAGATCAGTGTCAAGCTCAAATCCGTTAACCTCCTGCTCACACATGATGGCATGGATTTGATGCTCAAGGTTGATAGAAGACTGACTAAACTTAGCACCTTCCTTCATCAATTCCTGATAGACTAGCTCAGTAACCTTAACATCTTGCTTGCAGTATTCCTTCATCTCTTCTGAATACTGAGACCAGTCATTGAACTCACCCTTGTATTCTCCAAGACGTTTACCCCAATCCTCAAGGCGGTGACCACCCTTACGGGTAGGATCAAACAGACGAGACAGTACAAGAGTGTCAACTGTTTTAGACAGTGGGATTTTGTAACCCCATAACTTCTCTACTACCTTGTTGTCAAACCCTACTCCGTTGTGAGCAATCCACTTACTAACCTTGGGTGCAAATTTAGCAAAGGCTTTAGGGCCACGGATAATGTAGTTACCCTTGACACCTACCTCCTTGGCTACCATGACATGAATAACTGTAGGGTTCAAGCTATCAGTCTCAATGTCGAACACTACTTCCATACTTAAGACCCTTTTCCTTTATCAAATCTCGGATGTCTAACTTTTGTTCTTCGTCTAAACCTTCTACCTCATATAACATATCTAGCATGGCATGTGTATAACCTGCAAGATAGGAGAAGTGTTGCATCTTGTGAAAAACATCTTCATCGTTTTGTATCCACAACCACTTCCAAAAGAACCCTTCCCACACGTGGATGACAGAATTATCTTTCTTGTCTAAGACATAAAGGTTACCAGTCTCCCCGTTTATACGAAGGCAGTAATCCCCGTTACTTAAATCGGAAGTATTAAATTCTCTGTACATCATCATTTGGTCATCATAAACGTCCATGTCTTATCCTTCGTAGCTTGTTAGACGACCAGTGTGACGTGAGTAGAGTAGGCTGTCTGCCACCCCAGTCTCACCAGTAAAACGGTTCTTGATTACACGCACCTTGGTGGTGTTACGTTCCAACTCGTCCTCTGCCTGTGTGTTACGTTCCAAGGCAATGATGATGTTACTCAGTTGACCGATACCAGCACTGCCTCTGATGTCCTGTAGGTTTATGGAGCCGCCTTCCTCTGGTGGTTTACGGTTCTTGTCCCTACTTAGATGAGACACCATAAGCAAACAGATGTCAAGCTCAATCGTTAAGGTCTTTAGTTTGGTAACGATCTCGTCCAGTGCCTTGCGTTCATCCTTTGCGTGGTCACTCACCACGATACTGATGTGATCCAAGATAATAAACTTACACTCACAGGATCGTGCTAGATAACGTACCATGCTAACAATACGTTCAACAGTATTGCTGCCGAAACTGTCATACAAATAGACACGACTGCTTCCAAGAGTGGCCTCATACGCTGCATCAAATTCCTCCTGCGTGTATTCTGTATCGGGTAGGTGCAGCTTCTTGTCTGCATGAATTGACATGACACCTAAGCCTGTGTCACGGGTTGGTTCCTCTAAGAAGAGGGTGCCTACGTTACCTTTGTCTTCTCGTATGAGACTGTAGAGTATCTCTCGCATAACCTGTGTCTTGCCGACACCTGTGCCAGCAACCACAGTGATTAGCTCACCTGTCCGTAGACCCTTGGTCATGTCGTTGAGACCATCGAAGGGATACGGTACACTCTCATAGTTGGGAGGTGTAGCCACGATCTCATACATGTCAGCACCAGAGACGATACCGTCAGGTGTGAAGGGACCAGCCTTCCTGTGACTGTCAATGAACTCACGTTCACGGCCCTTGAGGATGTAGTCGTTAGGGTCTTTGAGTGTCATCTTAACAAGGCGTACCTTGCGTGGATCAAACAACTCAGCGACAGCTAGGGCTGCATTCTGTCCGGCAGTGTCACTATCAAAGCAGACATTGATCTTCTCAAAGCTATCAAGCCACTCATAGTTACGTTTGCAATCCTGCACTGCACCTGAGGCACCGTTGATTACTGACACACACGGCTCTGCCATGAACATCATCTGATACGCAGCCATTGCATCGAACTCACCCTCTGTAATGGTGACTGACTTGCCACCCTTAGAGAATGCTGACTGTCCGAACAGGTCTGCCTTGGCATTGCCGTTGAACTTGAATGTCTTCTCTTGCAAGCCTCGTTGCTTGAAGCCAGTAGCCTTACCATCCAAGGTATAGATCAGGTTAACCTGTCCGTTAGATGTGAGTGCCTTGTATTTCTCAGCCACTGCCTTAGTTAAACCACGGCTAGGGATAGCTGAAGGCGTACCCGTAACTGGTGGCAGAGGCTTGACTGAGGTTAGGTGTGGCTGTGGCATGTTGTCCTCCTCATCATTGAATGTTTTAGTTTTACAGACGTAGCAGTAAGCACCGTCCTCGTGTGGATAAACACCATCACTACTCCCGCAGCTTAGGCATGGCTGGTGTTTCTTGTGTTCGTAGTCCATCGAATAGTTCAAACTCTTGTGCCTCCTTTACCTTGGCTATACACTTAGGGCAAGGAGACCATGACTGTTTGTCTTCTTCCCAGTATATCTCTGTGCCCTGTGTCATAGCATTACATATATAACAACGCATGTCTAGTCCTCCTGTTTACCGTGCAAAAGTCCTAGCACGATTAGTTTTAGTGCAATATAAGGCCACACAAAGGCCGTGAATAAGTAACTTACCTCAGCACCTTCTTCATCTGAGGAGAAAGCCTCAAAGAAAAACAGGACGCCTAGAAGATACATAACAAATGCACCGTATAAAAATTCTATAGTCAATTCATACTCCTCTTTCTGTTCTGGTATGCACCCTCAGTCTGATGGAGGGATGCTAGGATGTCAAGCAATTGTTGATAACGAACCACAACAACATCCTCAGTGTCACCCTCTGGGTCATCCTGTGCAAGGAAGACAGTCCCATCATCTGTGATGTAAACCTTTAAGTCTTCGTGCTCACCAGTCTCATCCATTGAGATGATCTTAACGTGGTCAAACTCAAACTCAACAGTAAACACTACAGCTTCTCCTCTCCATTTAGTTGATTGATACGCATCTCAGCATACCGGATCACCTTCTTCAAGTCAAGGATTTCACTGGCATCCCTTGTCTTACCAGCGTATGCCTTGAACCCTGCACGACTAGCATACTTAATGATGTTACCCCGCCAGAAGTCAAAGCTATTGGACATGATGTAGGTGATAGGTTCTATCTCCCACCGTGCATAGTGCTCAGGCTCATTGACAATATCAGGTGTGTGTTCTGATAACACTGCATCACTAAACTCGTGGTCTCGCATTACACTCTCCTTGTATGCTTTCTCTTCTACTAATAGTTTCTTCCACTGGCTGTTAATCATTCTTCCTCCAAACAGAAGCCACACCATGTGGACTTACTTGCATTACCACAGCTGACACATTTACGCCAGCCATTCTTTTCATCACGATCTTGAGCTGCTCTACGTTCCTCTGGTGTCATGGGTCTAATCATAGTTATTTCTACCCTCTGTCATTGCACAGATCATAATACTTATAGGACAACTGCTCAAACTTCCACTGGTATAGCTGCTGCATACCAATCAGGGCGTTCATCAGTTCATCCTCATTAGGCGCACACATAACGTCACCTACCTGTTTGTACATTGTCTCAAGATCGTTGCACACACGCCAACAGTCTAGTATCATTGTCTCTAGTTCCTGTAGTTTAGTCATCTTTCATCTCCTACTTTATCCGATTACATCCGATTATATCCGATTATATCATCCATGTATCCTTGTGTTCTAAGCTAGTCCAGTACTTCCCTGCGATCTGACCATGAACATTACCAAAGATATTACCAAAGACAGTACCTTTGACAGTACCTCCGACACTGCCTCCGACGTCACCTACAATATCACCTCCGACACTGCTAAAGACATTACCTCCGACACCACCTTCGACATCGCCACAGACACTACCTAAGATATCACCCCCGATAGTTCCTTTGACATCGCCTTTGACATCACCGTTCACAAAACCTTGAACATTTCCTGTAACATTACCGTGTATACTGCCTAGGACATCACCTAGTACATGGCCTTTAACACTACCATCGACACAACCTAAGATATCACCTTCGACATAACCTACATCACCTATAACACGCCTCCGACACTGCCT
>Ga0233450_10003172_pt1 | contig 15625 bp, 14 predicted proteins | sample 011ome_30_FD_189956 | JGI IMG/M metagenome (GOLD analysis project Ga0233450, IMG submission 189956) | Coastal salt marsh microbial communities from the Groves Creek Marsh, Skidaway Island, Georgia - 011501CT (spades assembly) | ecosystem: Environmental > Aquatic > Marine > Intertidal zone >... | reverse complement strand
GATGTCCAGCTGCCAAAATTGTTTCATTACCAGACGCTCTTAATAGTCAATTGATAAAGGACTCAGAAATGGTAATAAGTTCCAATGGTCCAGAAGGAAGAAAAATAAAAATGACAGGGTTTCCAGTAAAATTGTCTGAAACTCCAGCTCGATTATATCTTTCACCACCACTTTTGGGTGAACATACTGAAGAAGTTTTAAAAAACTTAAATAAAAAAGGATAAAAAAGTTAAATGAAATTCAAAACAATAAACTTTAACATTGAAAATGGAATTGCACTTATAGAGTTAAATAGGCCTAAGCACTACAATGCCTTAAATCATGCTATGGCTGATGATTTGTTTAAAGCATCGTTAGAATGCGATGATAACCCTGAAATAAGAAGTGTTCTTCTAACTGGTGTAGGAGATAAAGCTTTTTGTGCTGGAGGAGATCTCCATTCATTTTATGAATATGGAGATAAAATTTCATCTCATTTAAAAGAAGTAACCACCATACTCCATGGAGCAATTTCAAGATTTTCAAGAATGAATGCTCCTTTGATTGTTGCTGTTAATGGAGTTGCTGCTGGGGCAGGATTTTCTTTTGTAGGTTTTGCTGACATGGTTATTGCCTCTACTAATGCTTCATTTGTTTCAGCATATTCTAAAGCTGGATTAACACCTGATGGTTCATCAACATATTTTCTTCCAAGGATAATTGGATCAAGAAGATACTTGGAGCTTGTAATGACTAATAGAATTTTGACTGCAAACGAGGCTCTTGAATGGGGATTGGTAAACAAGGTAGTTGATTTCAATGAGCTTAAAAATGAATCTGTTAATCTTGCACAGCAATTAGCCGAAGGGCCCTCTGTTGCGTTTGGTAAATTAAAAAACTTAGTCCATAATAGTTTTTTAGATTCTTTAGAAGGTCAAATGGAATTTGAAGCTAGAATGATTTCAGAATCAGCAAAAACAAAAGATGGTATTAATGGTGTAGACGCTTTTGTAAATAAAAAGAAACCATCTTTTAAAGGCGAATAAGAAAGTTAAATTATGTCTATTGATATCTTGGCATTGGATGGGGATGGTATTGGCCCTGAAATAATGCAATCAACATTAGATATTGTTGATTTTTTAAATAAAGAATTAAAGCTAGATATCCAAATTAGAAAAGAGGTGATTGGCTTTAAATCAATAGATCAAAATAGTACAACTATGACTTCTGAAGTTGTTTTAGCATCTAAAGAAGCAGACGGTATTATTTTGGGACCAGTTGATCATAATAATTATCCATCAGTTGTTGATGGTGGTATTAATCCGTCTGGTAAACTTCGTATTGAATTAGACCTTTATGCCAATATAAGACCTGCAAGAAATTATATTAACCTTAATTCTCTCTCTAAAGATATGGACCTAATAATAGTAAGAGAGAACACAGAGGGATTTTATTCGGATAGAAATATGTTTGATGGCCCAGGTGAATTTAGTCCTGTCCCTGGAGTTGGTTTGGCTATAAGAAAAATTACTAAACATGCATCTTTAAGGATTGCTGAAATAGCATTTAAAATAGCCAAAACTAAATGTGCTTCAAAAAATAAAAAGCCTAAAATTCACGCTATACACAAGGCCAATGTTATGAGGTTAACAGATGGAATTTTTTTAGAGGCATGTCGAACGGTAGCATCTAAAAACAAAGAAGTAGAATATGAAGAAATGCTAGTAGACGCATGTGCAGCGCATATTATAAGAAACCCAAGTCAGTTTGACGTGATAGTAACTACAAATATGTTTGGTGATATCTTATCAGATTTAGCTACAGAATTTTCTGGGTCTTTAGGTCTTGCAGGATCATTAAATGCTGGAGAACATAATGCTATGGCCCAAGCACAACACGGGGCAGCTACAGATATAGCGGGAAAAAATATAGCTAATCCAATCTCCTTAATTTTATCTACGGGAATGCTCTTAAATTGGATTGGAGAAAAAAGAAATTTAAAAAAACTAAATACAGCATCGAGTTTCATTGACAAAGCTGTTATTAAAACTCTTTCAGAAAATAATAACTTAACACGTGACTTAGGTGGAAATGCTTCTACCAAAGAATTAACTAAAAACTTTTTAAACATATTAAACAATATAATTTTATAGGAATATCATGGCAGATCAAATTGGAATACCCGCTGCTTATATGAGGGGAGGGACATCAAAGGGCCTACTGTTTGATAAAAAAGATTTGCCTAGTGATAGAGAAAAGTTAACAAAATTTCTATTAACTGTTATGGGATCTCCAGACCTAAGGCAAATAAATGGTATGGGTGGAGCCACTTCTGTCACAAGTAAAGTGTGTATAGTATCAAAAAGCGATATAAAAAATGTTGATTTAGATTATTTTTTTGCCCAAGTTTCAGTTGACCAGTCAATTGTAGATTATGGTCCCACCTGTGGAAATATGTTATCTGCTGTAGGCCCTTTTGCAATTGAAAGAGGGTTGGTTCAAGCTAAAAATCCTAAAACTACAATAGTCATAAGGTCAGTTAACACCGGCTCGATCATTGAGGCTGATATACCAACCCCTAACAATAAAATAACCTATTCTGGACAATTCAAGATTGCAGGTGTTCCGGGGTCAGGGTCACCAATTTTATTGAAATTCAAAAACATTGTGGGAGGATCTACTGGTAAATTACTACCAACAGGTCAGCCAACCATTCAAATTGAGGGTATTGAAGTAACTTGTCTTGATGTGTCAATGCCAATTGTTATGGCTAACGCAAGTGATTTTGGTATCAAAGGTAATGAAACCAGTGAGGAGTTAAATAACAATAAAAGTTTACTAGAAAAAATAGAAAAAATTCGACTACTTGCTGCAATTGAAATGGGTATGGGAGACGTAAGGGACAAGGTGATACCAAAATTTGCACTTCTTTCTAAGTCATGCAATGGCGGTACTATAACTTCTAGGTATTTTACGCCCAAGACTTGTCATGAAACTCATGCTGCAACTGGCACTAATTGTATCGCAGCTGCTTGTTTGATAAAAGGCACTGTTGCTGCTAAAATAGCAAATGTAAAATATGAGGATGAATATAAAGTCTTATTGGAACACCCCCTAGGATCAATTGAATGTATTGTTAATACCTCTTCATTTCATACTACCCTTGATGATAAATTTATAAATTCTTGTGGAATTTATAGGACATCTAGAAAAATTATGGATGGTAACGTTTACGTCCATGAAGATATAATTAATGACTAAAATCAGTAATTTTTTTAAAGAATATTTTGATTGGTGGCCTGAAAAACAGAAATATACACTTAGTTTGTTTTTAGCTGTTTTGAGTGGCTTTTTTGCATATTATATAGGTTTACCCTTGCCTTGGATGTTAGGGCCACTTATAGGATGTGGATTTTTTGCAGCTATTGGAAAATCAGTTATTATTGGGAAAAGGCCAAGGCCATTGTGTAGAGCGCTGTTGGGTTGTACGATTGGAGCAAATTTTGGTCCTGAACTCCTAGACAGGCTACCAGAAATTGGAATGTCATTGTTATTTATCCCAGTTTTTATATTCATTATGGGTCTTTCTACTTTTTTTTATTTAAGCCGAATTATTAAGTTGGATAAACACACTTCTATTTATGGGTCCATTCCAGGCGGTTTAAATGAAATGGTCATTTTAGGTCAGGAAATTGGAGCTAATACCAGAGCACTTGTACTTATTCATGCAACAAGGATAGTTGTAGTTGTTTTTTTTGCATCTCTATTAATAATGTTTGTTCCAAATTTAGGGGTGTCCAATGCTCCTCAGCCTGCGTTATTTGATAAGTGGGAACTATTACCGTATGTGTTTCTTGTTTCATTGACTGGCTGGTTTTTGGCTCTTAAATTTAGAATTCCAGGTCCAACAATTATTGGTCCAATGATATTATCAGCCTTAGTTCATATTTTTGAATTGATAGAGGCCATGCCAATTTATTTTCTCGTAATTTCAGTCCAAATTATGTTAGGTGCAGCTCTAGGATGTTTATTTAGAAATATAACATTAAAAGAAATGTCAGGGCCAATTCTTGCTGGATTAGTAACAACCTTAATAGCATTCATTCCATTAGCAATTATTTATCATTTACTCACAATTATTGGCTATGACCCATTATCAATTTTTTTAGCATTCTCTCCAGGAGGTCAATCAGAAATGAATATTTTGGCTCTTTCAGTAGGAGCTGACATGTCTTTTATCAGTCCACATCACATGTTTCGAGTGGTTTTAGTTATTATATTCGCTGGAATTTTACATAAATTTCTAAAACGAAAATTATAAAACTCATTTAACTTTATTTTTTTTAATAACACTCATTTTGGTGTTGTCAACATAGGGTGCATCTTTTATCCAAGACATTTCAAACCCTTCAATGCAAGCAATATTATAACCATACTGCTTTGGATCTGATCTTCTTTTATGATGAGTATTAATACCACATTTACTACAAAAATAGTGTTCTGCTATTTCGGTATTCCATTGGTATTTGTTTAGATAAGTTTCACCTGATATAATTTTAAGCTCATCAGACGAAGCCGTAGACATTACAAAACCTTTTCTTGAGCATATAGAACAATTGCACCTTCTAAGGTCTTTTAATTTTGAATTAACCTCAAATTTAACACTGCCGCAATGACAACTTCCTTTCAGCGGTAATGTGAGGTCATTAATGTTCATCTTAATCCTTAAAATTCAAAACCATAACTATCTCTCAATTTATCTGCTAATTCAGTTGTTTTATTTTGAGAGATTGGTTTGAATGGGGGCCTTAAATTATTCCATAATGAATTTTTAGTTTGTAATGCTAATAAAGATTTTTGAGCAGGTATTGGTGCATAATCCTGAAATAATAATCTTACAGCCTTAACTTTCTTTTGGAGTTCCTCCGCTTCGTCCCAATTTCCTGAATGACAGAGATCTATTACTCTTGATATGTCTATACTATTTAAATTGGCGGTTGCTGAAATGCATCCTGGGGCTCCAAGCTTAATTGCTTCAATCACAGGCAATTCAGCGCCTGGATAAACAATTAAATCTTTAATTTTAAGTAAAGCTTCAGTATTTTCCCAAACACCTGAGCTATCTTTTATTCCTAATATAAAATCAGGATAAGAAGACTTTAATTTTTTTACGAGGTCAATTGATAAGCCTACACCGCTAACTTGAGGTATATGATATAAATAAATTTTTAACCTATTATCATTCACTCCTTCAATCAATTTTTCAAAATAATCAAAGAGACCATCGTCACTCATTCCTTTGAAATAAAATGGTGGTAATGTCATTACACCGAGACAACCTAGTTCAATTGCATGTTTAGTAATTTCAATAGTATCAGGCAAATTACATAGTCCAGTACCAGGAATTAATTTTTTAGGGTCGATGCCAGAATTAATAAGCCCTTCAATTGCTAACATTCTTTCTTTATTACTCACTGATAAAGCTTCACCAGTTGTTCCAAAAGGAGCTAGACCAGAACACCCAGTATCCATAAGTTTATGTGCTAAATCATTATACATTTTTTGATCTAGCTTAAGATCATTATCAAAAGGTGTCAGAATAGGCGCTATTAATCCTTTTATCAACTTTATCTCCTAAAAATAAATATAAAAAAAAATAATATACTTTAATTTTTTTAATAAGGAAATTTGAATTTAAATATTAACAAAGAAATTATTTTAAAAGCCATCATAAAAGATAATTACTTAGTAGTTTTATTTTTATTAATATATTAAATAAAATATGATCGAATTATTATAATAAATTTTTTTTAGCAGGGGGATAAATTGTCTGAAAAAAATAATCCTGAAATAAGAGTAGACGTTAATTACGCAGTTGATTTAATAACAGAAATTTTTCAAGCAAAATCTTGTAGTGATTATGAGGCAAAGACAATTGCAGAAAGATTGTGTGGATCTAATCTAAAAGGACACGACAGTCATGGGATTGCTAGAGTACCTCGTTACGTGGAATGGATGGAAAGAGGATGGGTCTTTCCAAACTTAAAACCAGATGTTGTAGTTGATGCAGGAGCAATGGCATGTTTAGATGCCAAACAAGGATTTGGTCAAGTTGCTGGAGAATATGCGGTTGATGAGGGAATATCGAGAGCAAAAAAATTTGGTGTGTCAGTTGTCGGGTTAAGAAACTCTGGCCACTTAGGTAGAATTGGAGATTGGGCTGAAAGAGCTGCTGATGCAGGGCTAATTTCTTTTCATTTTGTAAATGTTCGTGGAAGTTTATTAGTTGCTCCTTTTGGTGGCAGTGATAGAAGAGGTAGCACTTCACCATTAGCTATTGGAATACCTGTTAAAGGGAAGGAACACATTGTGTTAGATATGGCTACGTCTACGGTTGCTGAAGGAAAAGTTATGGTTGCACAAAAAGGTGGAAAAAAACTTCCTGACGGAGCCCTTATTGATAGTTCGGGTAACCTTACTATAAATCCTGAAGCAATGTATGGTAAAATTACAGATGATGAGGTTCCAGATCCAGAAAAAGGAACAGGTGCTATAACAGCTTTTGGACTTCATAAAGGCTCTGGCATTAACTTTATGATGGAGATGCTTGGAGGAGCTTTAACCGGATCAGGAGTTTCAGCGGGTATTGATGATAAAGAAAAAAGAAAGTTTGCTAACGGTATGCTATCTCTTTATATAACTGTCGAAAAAATGGTTGATTTAGATTATTTCAGCAAAGAAGTCCAATCATATGCAGATTTTGTAAGACAATCTCCACCTTCTAACAAAAATAGTAAAGTTCTTATTCCAGGCGATAAAGAAATTTCAACAAATAATGATAGGCTTGCAAATGGTCTTCCTATAGCTTCTTTGGTATGGGAAAACATTAAAAGCACTGCAGAAAAATTAGGACTTAAAAATTTAGGTCGATTTGAAGAAGCTATAAGATAATTTTAAGTTTCAAAGATTCTGTCTCCAGCATCTCCAAGTCCAGGTAAGATGAAGCCATCTTCGTTTAATTTATTATCTTTTTGAGCACATATAATTTCAACTTCTGGGAAATGATCATGTACCTTTTTAATTCCTGGAGCAGATGCTAAGAGACAAATTAATTTAATATCTGACGCAAAGTGATCTTTTAGTGTTTTTATAGCAGAGACTGCACTTCCCCCAGTTGCAAGCATTGGGTCACAGAGATAACATTGTCTTTTATTTAAATCAGAAGGAAGTTTCTTAATATAATTGATTGGTTTCAGTGTTTTCTCATCTCTAAACATTCCAATATGACCAATTGAAACTTCATCAAAAATATCTGTAATACCTTCACTCATGATTAAGCCAGCTCTTAAAATAGAGATAACGCAGGGCTTTGAATCATTTAATGTTACACCATCATATTTTTCTAGAGGTGTTTCGATTCTATAAGGTAATACTTTTAAATCGTTAAAAATTTCAAAAGCCATAAGAGAGGAAATTTTTCTTGCCAAAAATCTAAACTTATTACTCTGAGTGTTTTTTGACCTCAACATAGTCATATAAAGATTTATTAAAGGATGATTTAGGATTTTTACTTTCATTGCATGTTTTCTAAGGTTTAAACTTATTCAGATAACCCATATACTCTTTTTTTCTGGGTAACGCATAAGATCCAACCTTACTGGTTTTAATTTTTAAATTAACTAAACTTTCAGCTAATACAACAGCTGAAGAAATACCTTCAATGACGGGTAATTTATGTTTTATTTCTAAGTTACTAGCTAAGTCAGCCATGCCAGCACATCCTAAAATGATAGCTTCTGCATTGTCGTTTTCCATAGTATCTTGAATAACTTTGTTTAGTTTATCTAAGTTTTCGCTAGAAATATTTTCTAAATCTAAAACTGGAACTTCAATAGCAGTAACTTTGACGCAATTTTCAAAAAGGCCATACTTTTTTAAATTATGAGTCAGCGGTCTTATAGATCTAGATAATGTTGTTATAACTGTAAAATTACCAGCTATCATAGTCGCAACATGATACGTGGCCTCTCCTATCCCTATCACTGGTTTTTCTGTAATTGATCTGATTACTTCTAAACCAGTGTCATCAAAACAAGCAATAATATATGCATCAGCATCATTTTGCTTTTTTATTTCTTCTACTAACCCAGGAATACAAAAAGCTTCATCATAAAATCCTTCAATACTATCAGGGCCAACTTTTGGCTCAACTGATATAATTTCAGTATCTTTGCTAGCAAAATTCTTTGCAGTTAGATCTATTTTCTGCGTCATTGCTTTAGTAGTATTAGGATTAATTATACAAATTTTTCTTTTCAAAATAATTATCCTTTTTTTCTTTTAAGCCAAACATAACATGCTATAGAAATACCAATTACGCTAAATGAGACAAAGGTGGTTACTGTACCTAATGCATATATAACGGGTGTTGTAACTGTCGTGGTCAGCCCTTTTAATTCTAATGGAAGTGTATTCCCAGCCCCCATTACTTGAGATGATCTTGCTAACTCATCATATGATAATGTAAATCCAAACAACGCAATGCCAATTATGCTAGGAGCTATAAGTGGAAAAACAACCTCTTTAAAAGTTTTCCAAGGAGTTGCCCCAAGGTCTCTTGCTGCTTCTTCATATGATTTGTCAAATCTATTAAAAACTGCAAACATGATTAATAATCCAAAAGGAAGGGTCCAGGTCAATTGTGCACCTAATCCACTCGTGAACATTCCTAAAGTAGTTTGAAAAAATTCATTAATATAATTTATATCAAGAGTTGAACCAAGCCATTTAGTAAAATCATCAAGCAATCTAAATTGAAGAGCTACTCCAAGTGACAATACGATCGATGGTACAATTAAACTAGCTACTGTTGCAAAGAAAAGCGTGTCAGATCCCCAAAATTTTTTTCTAAATGCTAGGCCTGCGCTTACAGATAAAAGAACTGTTAAAACCATAACTATTAAACCTAAAATTATTGATCTTTTAAACGCTGAACCAATATCAACAACAGAACCGCCTCGCCATAACTCTTTGAACCAATATGTTGAAACTCCATTAAGTGGAAAAGTTAAGCCACCATCTGGTCCTTGAAAACTCAAAAGTACAATTGTAAAAGTGGGGCCATAGAGAAACAAAACAAACAAACAAAAAAAGAAAATACAAATATAATAAGTAATATTTTTCTTTTTTAACATTTTAAAGCTCTTTTCGAATATCTATCATTTTAGTCATTATCCAAATTATTAAAAGCGTTAAGGCTAATAAAATTACAGCATTTGCTGCTGCAGCAGGCAATTGGAGATAACTCATTTCCACGTAAATTATTTTGCCTATTGATGGAATTTGTTGTCCTCCCATAATTCCAATTGTAATAAAATCACCCATAACAACAGTTATAACAAAAATAGACCCAATTACGATTCCAGGTTTGCATAAAGGTATAATTACGTTCCACAATATTTGTAATCCATTTGCTCCATTATCATAAGCAGCTTCTATAATTGATTTATCTATTCTCATCATAGAATTAAAAATTGGGACTATCATAAATAGCGTATATAGATGTACAAAAGCTAAAACAATTGAAAAGCCAGAATATAAAAGCCATTCTTGAGGGGCGTCAATCAAACCTGTAGAGAGTAAGAAATCATTTACAAGACCATTCCTTCCTAAAAGAGGGATCCATGAAATCATTCTTATTACATTCGAAGTCCAAAATGGAATAGTACAAAGTAAAAATAATGCTATTTGCCACGTAACTGAATTTACATAAAAAGCAAGAAAATAAGCTACAAAAAAACCAATAATTAACGTGAAAAACCAAGTAATAAAACAAAAAATAAAGGTTGATAAATATGTTCTAAAAGTAACACACATATCTTTTTCAAAGTTGAAGCAATCTTTGAAAATATATGAGTAATTTTCAAAAATAAAATCCGGTATTATTGAGTACTCGTTATAGTCCCAAAAACTTATGATAAGAGTTAAAACTAATGGGATGAAGAAAAAAAACATAAATATTAAGCTATATGGTATTGATAATAAACCAACACTAGGTTTTAGCTTTAAGAATTTCATCATATCAATATTTAGTTAAGATTATAAAAAAATAGGGTAACATTTGTTACCCTATTTTAAAATTTGTTTTTTAAGAAGCTATCATCTCATTCCATTTTCTTACCATGTATTTATTTTCATCCATGGTAGCATTCCAGCATGCAACAGCTCCCATTCTTGCTTCGTATGAGCCACCATCTCTAACTTCACCTTTTGAAGCTAATTTCTTGCCTTCTGGGCTCATAATGTCAGCAGTAGCAGGTTTACCCATCATCCAATAATCCCACTCATATGCTTCCATATATTTCTTTGCAGTTGGAATAACTGCAGAGTAATAGCCTTGACGGTTTAAGTATGCACCAACCCAACCAGATAAATACCAATTTATAAATTCGTAACATATATCTGCTTGTCTTCCTTTTGTAGTAGCAGGTAATCCGAAACCAGCTGCCCAAGCTCTGTAACCTTCTTTAAGAGGTTGATATACACATGGGATGCCTTTAGTTCTAACAGCGGTAATTGCTGGCGACCACATTGATTGAATTACAACTTCACCTGAAGCCATTAAGTTAACGCTTTCATTAAAGTCACTCCAAAAAGCTCTGAACTGTCCTGATTTTTTGGCTTCTGTGAAAATCTTCATTGTTAAATCAATTTCTTCTTTTGTCATATTTCCTTTATCTGGGTACTTGTACTCACCCATAGCTTCAACTACCATGGCAGCATCCATAATGCCAATTGATGGTATATTTAATATAGAAGCTTTTCCCTTAAACTCGGGGTTTAAAAGCTCCGCCCACGAACTGATAGGTCTTTTAATCAGATCAGGTCGAATACCAAGAGTGTCAGCGTTATATACTGTAGGGATTAGTGTGACATATTGTGTAGGTTCTGATGCAAATTCTTTTGATTTAGCACCTTTAAGATACATCACTTTTTTAGGAGCTGTTCCTTGATCACCAATTTTTTTACCTGCCACTTCTCCTTTTGTAAATGCAGAAGTAACGTTATCCCATTCCTTGATTCTCTTAGTATCCATACCAAGTAAATTTCCAGAAGGAACTAGTTTAGGCATACTAAAGTACTCAGAATCAACAATATCAAAGCTATTCGGTTGCGTAAAAATTGTTTTTACAACTTCATCAGTTGTTTTAACAATAAACTTTACTTTGATACCTGTATCATCAAATAATTTTTTTTGAACAGCGTCGCCCATATTAACAGCTGTACCTAGATATCTAATCACAGGTGCATCAGCTGCATGAATAGCTGGAAAACCTTTTAACAAACCTGCACCAGCAACTGCTCCTAAAGCTGCAGTTGAAGTTTTAAGCATTTTACGTCTTGATAAATTTTTATTCATTTAAACCTCCAAATGTGTTTATGTTTTAAAAATCATTAATTGCTAGATTCACGGAAGGCAAAGTTAAATTTATTGAGTAAATATTAATGCATATATTTTAAGCAATTTAATGAAATTTTGTAATATTGATTAAAGTATAGACAATTGTGAAATATAAATCTTCTAAACTATTTGAAATTAGGAATTAAAATTTGAATAAACCAGAAAAACTAGAATTTGCAGCTCTTACAAAAAAATACGGTGAAACTATAGCTGTTGACGAAATAAATCTTAAAATACCGTCTGGAACTTACTGTTGCTTTCTTGGCCCATCTGGCTGTGGAAAAACCTCAACCTTAAGAATGATAGCTGGTCATGAAGATATTTCCGGTGGTGACATCTTACTAGGTTCAAAGATCATTAATAATTTTCCTCCAGCAAAAAGAGGTACAGCAATGATGTTTCAAAACTATGCTTTATTTCCTCATTTGTCGTGTCTCGATAATGTTGGTTTTGCTCTCAAAATGAGAGGTATTAAAAAAATCGAAAGAATAAACAAATCATTAGAAATGCTAAAATTAGTTCAAATGGATGATTTTTCTGATAGGTTTCCTGACCAATTATCTGGTGGACAGCAACAAAGAGTAGCCTTGGCAAGAGCTCTTATCACAAACCCTTCTATTTTACTCTTGGATGAACCCTTATCAGCCCTAGACCCGTTTTTGAGAATAAGAATGAGAAGTGAACTCAAAATATTACAAAAAAAATTGGGTATATCTTTTATTCATGTGACACATTCACAAGATGAAGCTATGGCACTAGCTGACATGATTGTTGTTATGAATAAAGGTAAAATTGAGCAAGTTGGAGATCCTTATGAGGTCTTTAATAAACCAAAAAATGAATTCATCGCAAATTTTGTTGGTGGACATAATGTCATAATTAAAAATAATAAACATTATTCCATTAGAATGGATCATATAAATGTGATTTTCAGTAAAAAAAATAAAAATACACACCCTATGATAGTTAATGAGATAGAGTTTCAAGGACAAATTGTAAAAATAACAGGAATAACAAAAGACTTTGGAAAATTAAGTGTATCATTAGCTGATGACATTTTTTTAGAAAACAAGTTTGATGTTAATGATGAAATTTTGATAAATTGGGATAAAGCAAAAGAAAATTCATTACAATAATTCAACTATCTTTCATTGATTTTTTTAAAACTACGCAGTTATAATCATATACTTTATTTTGTATGTGAGGTAACTGTCTTTGGCTGATTTAAAAAATACTATTTTTGTAAATAGTAAAAAAGTTGAAGTGAATAATGTTCACTATGACATCACTCTATTGGATTGGTTAAGAAACTATAATAAACTAACTGGAACAAAGGAAGGTTGTGCCGAAGGGGATTGTGGTGCATGTTCGGTGATTATAGAAGAAAATGGAAGTGGTAATTTAAGACCCATAAATTCATGTTTAGTAAGATTGGGTCAAGTAATGGGTGACAATGTTACCACGATAGAAGGTGTTGGTAGTGATAAAAATCCACATCCTTTGCAAATTGCTTTTACAAACGAACATGCTTCACAATGTGGATACTGTACTCCAGGTTTCATTATGTCAGGTGTTAGTTTATTAAACTCTAATAAAAAAATAACAGATGATACAATCAACGATGCAATCTCAGGCAATTTATGTAGGTGCACTGGTTATTCACCTATCATAAAGGCTATTAAGTCTGTAACTAAACCTAGAATTACACAAAATAACAATCAATCAATAAAAAAAAATAAGAAAATTACTATTGGAAATGTAACTTATTTAAAACCATTTAATTTAAAAGAACTTAAAAATTATCTTGATGAAATAAAGAATTTTGAATTTTTAGCTGGTGGGACAGATTTAAATCTTCAAAGACCAATTATTAATCAAAAAGAAGATAAGGTTATATGTTTGGGTTCCATTGTAGAGTTAAGCAAAATTATGCATCTCAAAGAAAAAATAGTATTTGGAGGTGGAGTAACAATTGAGAGTTTTCTTGAAGCTATTAAACCAAAAATGCCAGAACTAGTAGAAATTCTTCAAAGGTTTGGGTCACCTCAAATCAGAAATCAAGGAACAATTGGAGGAAATTTATGCACGTCTAGTCCAATTGGAGATATTGCACCAATATTATTAGTTTTAAACTCGGATTTAGATATTTATGGAAGAAATGGTTTTAAAAAAATTAATATAAAAAACTTTTTTAGAGGTTACAGAAAAAATGTCCTAAATAAAGATGAGATAATTTCATCTGTTGAAATACCTTATCCTAACCCAAAAAACAAAATTTTCTCTTGGAAACTTTCAAAAAGATATGACCAAGATATATCAACCGTTTCTCTAGCCATTAATATTCGAACTCAAAAAAATATTATAAAAGAATTATATATAGCAGCTGGTGGAGTGGCAGCAACACCGAAGTTGTTAGATAAACTAAGTGAACTTATGGTTGAAAAAAAAATAGATGAAGCAATTAAATTTGCAATTGATAATATAGAAAAACATATCCAACCAATTTCTGACTTGAGAGGTTCGCGTCATTATAGATTAGAGGCAATTAAGGGGTTATTCAGAAGATTGCAAATTTGCTTAATGCAAAATAAAAATAGTCTTTCGATAATGGATTTTTAAGAATGAATAATTTCAATAAAATTCCTATTCATGATTCTTCTTTAAGACACTCAACTGGCCAGGCAATATATATAGACGACATGCCTGAGCAAGGAAATCTATTGCACGGGGCTCCTTTTTTATCAAAAATTGCATGTGGAAGAATAAAAAACATCAATTATGATAAACTAAAAAAGTTGCCATTTTTCACGAAAGTTATAACAGCTAAAGACATTCCTGGTGAGAATGAAATTGGCCCAATAAAGAATGGAGAACCTGTTTTAGCGGACGATTATATCTCATATTTGGGACAACCAATTGGTATTGTTTTGGCTGAAAGTCATCAAGAAGCCATTTACGCAAGTAGTTTAGTTGAAATCGAGACTGAATTAACTACTAAACCAATTCTTAATTTAGATGATGCTTATAAACAAAAATCTTTTTTAGAAAATCCAATGATTTTAGAAAAAGGCAATGTTGAAAACGATATGGCAAAATCAAATTATAAATTATCTGGTGATTTTGAAATTGGTGGTCAAGATCATTTTTATTTAGAAACTCATGTCGCTATGACTTTACCTGGTGAGAATGACGAATACGTTGTGTGGTCAAGCACTCAACATCCTACTGAGGTTCAACACGGTGTTGGAAAGGTCTTAAACATACCTTCAGCAAAAATTGATAGTAAAGTTAGAAGGTTAGGAGGTGGTTTTGGTGGTAAAGAGAGCCAAGCAACTATTTTTGCAGCAATGTCTGCTTTAGGTGCCTGTTTAACTCAAAAACCTGTAAAGATACGTCTTAACAGACACAATGATATGACAGCATCAGGGAAAAGGCATAACTTTAAAGTATACTTCACTGTAGGATTTACAGCTGTAGGTAAGATTTTGGCTTTGGATATAAAACTTCTTAGTAATGGTGGAAACGTTTTAGACCTGTCAGGTCCTGTAATGACAAGAGCCCTAACTCATCTTGATAATTGTTACTTTATAAAATCGCTAAAAGCTGTTGGTTATGTATGCAAAACAAATACAGTTTCTAATACTGCTTTTAGGGGATTTGGAGGCCCACAGGGCATGTTAACTATTGAAAATATACTCTTTTCAGTTAGTCAATATTTAAATAAGCCAGTAGATGAAATTCGTGAAATCAATTATTATTCTAGATTAAATGGCCTTAAAACACCTTATGGTCAAATTGTAAAAAATCCAAGAATTGAAAAGGTTTTAAGTGAAATATACAAGTTAAGTGATTATAAAAAAAGAATAAGCGATATAAAACAATTTAACCGAAACCAAAAAATAAATAATTTACCTTTCAGAAAAGGTATTGCCTTAATGCCTGCAAAATTTGGTATCTCGTTTAACAAACCATCGTTAAATCAAGGTGGAGCTCTCGTCCATGTTTACTCTGATGGATCTATAAGGTTAAATCATGGTGGAACTGAGATGGGGCAAGGATTATTTATTAAAGTTGCCCAAGTTGTAGCGGAATGCTTTAAGGTTCCGGTTGAACAGATTCATATTACATCAACTAATACAGCAGAAGTTCCAAACACATCAGCAACGGCAGCATCATCAGGCTCAG
>Ga0233450_10003170_pt1:0-10000 | contig 15628 bp, 9 predicted proteins | sample 011ome_30_FD_189956 | JGI IMG/M metagenome (GOLD analysis project Ga0233450, IMG submission 189956) | Coastal salt marsh microbial communities from the Groves Creek Marsh, Skidaway Island, Georgia - 011501CT (spades assembly) | ecosystem: Environmental > Aquatic > Marine > Intertidal... | reverse complement strand
AAAGCCCCCCATGCTGGAGATATTCACAATATGGGCGCCCGGGGCAAAAAGCGATTCCAAACTTTGGATCCAAAGCGCGGGTCCAATCCAGTTCACCTGCGCCATGGTCATGAAGTCCTCGCGCGTGAGCATATTATAGGGGCGATTCACGAGCCCCCCCGCATTGTTGATCAACACATCGATGACTTCCCCCTGAGCGCGAAGGGAAGAGACCGCCTGCGTCATACTCTCTGGAAGGGTCAGGTCGAGGGCCAGCGGCTGGCATCCGGGGACGGTAGCCCCTGATCGGCTTGCGGCAATGACGCGATGCCCTTGAGCTACGAGCGCCAGGGCAGTAGCTCGGCCAATACCGCGTGAGCTTCCAGTAATGAGAATTGTCTTAGTCATGGGAAGAGGTGGGTTTGGAACAGCCGCATTGGGTACCACAGCCCGGGGCAGGCTTCTCCACAGGCCAAAATCCTCGGCACACATAGGCGAGGGCAAGGAAAACAAGCGTCCAAATAGCCACAGCGATCATACGTTAAAGATACAGTTTAGACCAGCATGGCATAGGCAATCCATGCCACGCCATAGGCAAGTGCCCCCAGCACGATAAATTGGATCACCGCAAACCGGTATGATTTCGTTTCGCGCGCCACGACCGCAAAGGTGCTCGCGCACTGCATGGCAAAGGCATAAAAAAGTAAGAGGGATACCCCCACGGCCAGGGTAAAATAGGGTTGTCCTGTGCGCGGATTGACCTCGCGGGCCATTTGGGCACGAATGGTCGTGTTGTCTTCATCGTCGACACTGTAGAGCGTAGCCATCGTTCCAACGAACACCTCCCGGGCAACGAAAGAACTTACCACCGCCACGCTCACCTTCCAATCAAAGCCCAATGGGGCCATGACCGGTTCAATGGCCTTTCCGGCATACCCGATGTAGCTCTCCTCTATCGGAAGGGGTGCGCGTTCCTGGGTAAAGTCCGGAGTTCGGTTCGGGCCAAAACTTGCCAAAAACCACAGAATGATTGAAATGGCCAAGATGATCTTACCCGCTTCCGTGACAAAGCTCTTGGTGCGGTTCCAGACCGCCGTCAGTACGTTCCGCCCTTGCGGCCAACGGTAGGGAGGCATTTCCAAGAGGAAGGCCGGGGTTTTCTTGGCTGGCATCCACCGGTGAAGGAGAGCCGAACCCGCGAGCGCCGCCACAAATCCGAGGGCATAGAGCCCGAGGAGCACCACCCCCCGGAGATTCATGCCCATCCAGGCCGAATTGGGGATCACTAAACCGATCAGCAGGGCATACACAGGAAGTCGGGCAGAGCACGTAATCAAGGGGGTCACCGCGATAGCCAGAAAGCGCTCACGGCTATTTTCCATATTTCGGGTCGACATGATGGCCGGGATGGCGCAGGCAGTTCCCGAGACCATGGGCACGACAGACTTGCCACTGAGCCCGAAGGGGCGCATGAATCGGTCCATGATGAATACCACGCGCGCCATGTAGCCACTTTCCTCCAAAAGCGAAATAAACGCAAAAAGCAAGGCAATTTGCGGGATGAACATCAGAACCCCTGCGATGCCTGGCACCAAGCCATGACTGAGCAGGTGCGCCAAAAATCCACTCGGCAAATGGTCGGTTAGCCAGGTGGACAGTGCCGCAAGTTGGTCGTCAATGAAGTTCATGGGCGCCTCCGATCCGTAAAAAAGACCTTGGAAGAGCAAGAAAAGCAGACCAAAAAGGATCACGGAGCCCCAAATCGGATGGACCACGACGCGATCCAATCGGGCTGTCCAACGACGGTCTTTAACCGGATCCGCGACAAAGAAGGCACGGAGCCATTGGTTCACCTGCCGGTAGCGTTGTATCGCCTCATCCGTTCTGGCTCGTGGAGGGGGCTGCTGGAGTCGGTCAGACTTTCCAACCTGTGCTTCTTTCAAGCCCCACAACCAAGCCCGGTATGGAAGGGCCATGGATTGGTCTTCTTGAACTTGGGCAAGCCAACGCAAATGCAAACCGCCTGGCTGGAAGAAGGGCAATTTCCCCGAAGGTTCGGCCCGAAGAACCGCCTCGCGCAGCGCATCAAGCCCCTCCCCGGTGCGGGTGTTGACCAAGATGACCGCACAACCCAAGGTGGCTGCCAACTCCTCCGTTTTCAATTCCATGCCCCGGCGCTCCATTTCGTCCCGCATAGTGACCGCCAAGACAGCCGGCAGTCCCAAGTCCAAAACTTGGCTAAAAACGAAAAGGCATGTTTTCAAATTGGTGCCATCGGCCAAACCGATTACCCGGTCAATGCGCTCCTCAGGGGCCTCTTGAAGCAAGGCCTCCATGACCACTTCTTCATCCGTGGAGGAGGCATGCAAGGAATACACCCCAGGTAGGTCAATGACTTCCGCCAGAACTCCGGGCGCCCATTTGGCCAATCCCGTGGTGCGCTCCATCGTGATGCCTGGATAGTTGCCCACTTTCTGATTTAGGCCCGTCAGACGATTGAATAGCGAGGATTTTCCCGTATTCGGTCGGCCAACGAGGGCAATTCGGAGCGCTTTTTTATCGGGCATCAGGAGATGTAATCGGAATCAATTTGGCCAAATCGCGGCGCATCGAGATCAGCGTGCCCTGTACGCGAAAGCACATGGGGTCTTGAAACGGAGCGGCAAACACCAACTCAATTTCCTCACCAGGCATGCAGCCCATCTCAAACAGCTTCACCGGGAGGCTGTCCGGGGTCTGTAGCACAATAGCGCGCTGACCGAGGGGCAAATCTGAGAGGAACATGGGGTGGGCTGTCTGGACTAGTTATTTAGAATCAATCTACGCAGCAAATTTCGGGTAAAAAAAGGGCCCAGCGGCCCTTTTATTTCTGAAATGCGATAGAGAATTAGAGCATCATCGTCACGGGGGACTCCAAGAACGCTTTCACGCTGTTCAAAAAGGCCGAACCTGTCGCGCCATCCACCACTCGGTGGTCGCAGCTCAGGGTCAACTTCATGATGTTCCCGGGAACTACTTGGCCGTTTTTCACGACGGGGACCGATTGGATCCCTCCGACTGCCAAAATGCAGCTATCCGGGGGATTCACAATGGCCGTGAATTGGTCGATGCCAAACATGCCCAAATTCGAAATGGTAAAGGTGTTGCCCTCCCAATCTGCAGGCTGCAGTTTCTTGGTTTTCGCGCGCTGGGCAAAATCCTTGACTTCGGCCGAGATTTGGGTCAAACTCTTGGCGTCCGCATGGCGTACGACCGGCACAAGCAATCCGTCTTCCACCGCGACCGCGACGCCCACGTGGACATCATAGTTGGTGCGGATGACATCGCCCAACCAGGCACTGTTGACCGCCGGATGCTTTTTCAAGCCTTTCGCCACGGCCTTCACGACCAAGTCATTGAAGGAAATTTTGTGGTCCCCGCTTGCATTCAAGGCCTGACGCGCTTCGATGGCTGCGTCCATATCTACGGACATGGTCAAGTAGAAGTGTGGCGCCGTGAATTTGCTTTCGCTCAAACGCTTGGCGATGGTTTTCCGCATCTGTGAGATGGGGGTGTCTTGGTAGCCCGAAGAAGGGTAGCTCACCGCAGTCGGGGCAGCCGATGAGGCCACCGCAGGGGTGGAGGCGGCCGTTTCAATGTCACGCTTGACAATGCGGCCTCCTTCCCCACTGCCTGTCACAGCGCGTAGATCCACTCCTTTTTCCGCCGCTAGACTCTTCGCGAGTGGAGAGGCTTTAACCCGGCTATCCTCGACAGTTGCCGGGGCTGCGGCGGGAGCTGGTGATGGAGCCGGAGCAGGCTCTGCAGCAGGAGCAGCGGCGGGCGCTGGGGCCGCAGCAGGGGCCGCAGGCGCACCAGAAAGCAGCGCGGAAATATCCTCGCCTTTGGCGCCAATCACGGCAAGAATCGTATCGACGGGAGAGGTTTCGCCTTCCCCAACGCCAATATGGAGCAAGGTGCCCTCTTGGCCGGGAAAGGCCTCAAAGTCCATGGTCGCTTTATCCGTTTCGATTTCGGCCAAAAGCGTTCCTTCGGTGATTGCATCGCCCACTTTCACGTGCCACTTTGCGACGACCCCTTCGGTCATCGTGTCGCTCAAGCGAGGCATATTAATTACGATTGCCATGACTTATTCCTTGATGAATGGATAATCTGATTGAACGTAGATGTCTTGCCAAAGTTCATGCGCTTCCGGGAAGGGAGAATCCTCTCCAAACTGGACGCATTCGGCCACCAAGGCTTTGACACGCGTTTCGATTTCTTCAAAATCTTTCTCTGCCGCCCACTTCTTCTTCGTCAAAACATTGCGAGCGATCAGAATGGGGTCCACTTTCTGGTATTCGGCCACTTCGTCTTTGGTACGGTAATGCTGAGCGTCCGACATGGAGTGTCCCTTGTACCGGTAGGTGCGAATCTCTAAGAAGGTCGGGCCGCCACCGGAGCGCGCGCGATCAATCGCCTCTTGCATGGCTTCATACACCACGGCGGGATCCATGCCGTCCACAGCTTGGCAAGGCATTTCATAGCCCAAGCCCAATTTCCAAATTTCGGTGTGGTTCGCGGTGCGCTCCACGCTGGTGCCCATCGCGTAGCCGTTGTTTTCGCAGACGAAGACAACGGGTAAATTCCAAAGCATGGCCAAGTTAAATGTCTCGTGCAAGGAGCCTTGACGCACCGCACCATCGCCCATGTAGGTCAACGTGACGTGCGCATCGCCCTTGTATTTGTCCGCAAATGCTAAACCAGCACCCAAGGGGATTTGGCCGCCGACAATGCCGTGTCCGCCGTAGAAGTGGTGCTCTTTGGAGAACATGTGCATCGATCCCCCCTTACCGCGGGATGTGCCGGTCACTTTGCCCATCAATTCGGCCATGATGCGGCGTGGATCCACCCCCAAACCGATCGGCTGGACGTGGTTACGGTAGGCCGTAATCATTTTATCTCCGGGTTCCATCGCCAACAGCGCGCCGGCGAGAACCGCCTCTTGCCCGTTGTACAAGTGAAGAAATCCACGGATTTTCTGTTGGATGTACAGGGCCGCGGCCATGTCTTCAAACTTTCGCCAGAAGAGCATGTCCTCATACCACTTCAAATAGACGTCTTTGGTCAGTTTTTTCTTTGCCATGATGCGCGTTTAAGCGGGGTCAAAAATAGTGCTTAGCGCCCGAACATGGGCGCTAGGGTAATTTTTACACTAAGGAGCTCAATCTAAGAGTTGATTCAAGTCCACTATCGCACTGAAGCGAATCGTGTTCTCGAGAGGGGATCGAACCGTTTGGTCCGCGGGAAAGAGGTAGGCAAAGTCCAAGCCCAAAAGGCTGTAGCGCAGGCCAAAGCCCATCGTGAAGAAGCGGCGATTGCCTTTCAGGGCGTCTTCATGTTGGTAGCCCCCGCGAACTGCAAATTTGTTGTCATACCAGTACTCTACCCCAGCATTGTACATGAATTCACGCATCAGTTCTCTGCTTCCATCCGGTTTCGCCGCCGGATCCCAGCTTTGAAGGATGCCTTGAATGACCGGAACGTTGTCGTCCTTGCCTGCAATGATTTCATAGCGATCGCCATCGCCATCTGCATCCAACAGGTCCCGCACGGGCTGGGTGGGAACCAATAATTTGTTGACATCAAAAAGTACAACCACCCGGTTGTAGCGGTCCAAAATCCAATTGTAGCCCACTCCCAATTTGAGGTTTGTGGGGATGAAGTCCGCATCGCCCGATTCGGTGTATTTCACTTTGGCACCGATGTTTGAAATGTTGAGCCCCCCCAACCATTGGCCCTTTTGGCCGTCGGGCAGGTTGAGTTCTTCCCCTTGGTAATAAAAGGAGACATCCGTTGCGACGGTTTGGCCGGGCTTGGTTTGGAGGCTGCCCACCACCTGGCCTTGGGTCAAATCCGATAAGGCATAGCGCAGACCTACTCCCGCGGACCAGTTTTCGGAAAGTTTGAGGGCGTACGCCACGTCCAAAGCCATCTCGTAAGGGCGGTACGTGCCCTGCTCATCGCCTTGCTCATTGCGGAAGGTGATGTCCCCCAAAGAGAAATACCGAAGGCTCGCACCTACTCCTGAACGATCGCCCAAGCCCATGGCCACGTTGGCAAACATGAGTTCGACGTCAGGCACCAAGCGGCGCAGCCATGGAGTGTAGGACAGCCCCCCTTGCATGGTGCCGGCCCCCATAAAGGCGAGTTTGGCAGGATTCCAAAATAGCGCATTGGCATCGGGCGATGCCGCTACGCCCGCATTGGCCATCCCACCCATTCGGGCGTCCGGACCAATGTTGAGCATGGGCAGGGCCGATGTCACGACATTCAAATTATCTCCAAACGCGGTGGTCTGGGCCGAAGCCGCCACTCCCGCGGTGAGTGCAATCGAAAAAAGTACTGGACGAATAAAACGCTTCATAAGAGGCACAAATATAGGTTTAGTGGAGGAGGATTACGCGTTCCGCCGCATGCAGGGTTTGGCCGTCGAGAATACGGCGTACTCTAACCCTGGCTACATACCAACCCGCCGGCAGGAGATGCCCTTGGCCATCGGTTCCATCCCAAGAGGCGGCTTGCAGAACAGCCGAAGAGGCTTGACCTCGCCACTGGTCTTCAAACACCCGTTGGCCATCGGGACTGTGAATAGTCCACTCTACCTCCAAGCTATCCCCTTCCGCATTGTGCTCGACATCCAAATAGAAGGGACCGGTGCCGGGATTGGGGTAGATGCGCATGGCACCGAGCTGAAGTTGGTCGCGGGAAATCACTACGAACTCAACGCTGCCCTCCGAAACATTATTGTAGCTGTCCCAAGCTCGAACCGAAAAAGTATGCAGACCATCCGTTAAATCTTCAAATGGCCAAGTCGCCTCCCCACGTTGGTAGGTGCCTGGATTGGCGCTGTAGCGGCTGTTTAGGGAGAAGGACGCATTCCAATCGCCATCGAGGGCCCCAGTGAGGTCGTGTCCAATCCCATTGCCCACCGCATTGATGCCGTTTTCGTCAAAGAGGCGCACCAGTCCTAGCGGGCTAGGCCCGGTGAGGCCGCCCGAAACAAAATTGGTGTCGCCCATGTAGACCTCCACGGTCGGGCCCGTCACATCGACCGGAGCGTCGGGGTCAATGCCTCCAATCCATACGCGGAAATCACTGCCTGAGGCATCCGTGGAATCCGCTTGGGCATAGAAGGAGAACTTGCCTTGTCCCACTTGCAAGGCAATGTCTAAGGGCATTACCCATTCGGCCACAAACTGTCCGGATTGGGCGTATACCTTGCCCCGGTAGGCCGCATTCGCCCATTCCCCAAATGAAATGAAGGGGCCTTCGTTGTCATTTTTCAGGGTGCTTCGCTGGACCTTTTTGTCATAGAGCACGACGTCCATCGGCCCGTTAAAGTCTGTTCGAAGGAGGCCGGTAGCCCCATCTTGGACGTGGCCGCGGATGCGCACCCGCGACAGGGCTTGAAGCGTATCGCTCTCCGACGCTAGGGTACTGGGCACCAAGGGGCGTGCGTTGAGGCTATCCAAAACGACTTCATGCTCCGGAATATTGAGACGCAATGCGGGATCGCCGAGCAGAGAGAACCTCAATTTGTCGGCTGAAGTGGTGCCATTTTTCGCACTGCGGAGGATCTGGCCGAACGTTCGGTACTGCCCGCCCTCTTTCTCAAAAATGACACGGAAAATGGAGTCGTTCAGGGTCGCCGCCCCATCCACGTAGACCACTCTGGTGGTGCTGAGCAATGCAATGGCTCCGCCCTCGGGGTTGAGAAGTAGGTGTTCCCCCGCCGAGGTTCGCAACGGATCATCCAAGCGGCTAAACTCGCAGGTGACGGTCACAAAAAGGGGCAGTTTCGCCCCGTTGGAGAAGGTTTTGGTGTCGTTGAGCTGGAGAATGTTCTCGCTGGCCCAGCCCACCTCGCCCCCATGGCCCACATAGGCCGTAACCAAATTGCCCGCATTGATCGATTGAATCAACTCCGTGCGCAACCTCGGATAGCTCTGGCTCGCACTGCTCGACTGTTGCTCATAGCTGTCGGCATACATCTTGTCGATGTCCAAAAAGGGATAGGTCGTATCAATGCGGTCTGCGATGATGTTCGGGATGCTCGTCAAAACCGCTTCCCACCCTTTGTCGACGTCGTCCGAGACGAAGAGGACCTTTTTTCGCCAATTACCCAGGGATTTTTGTGGGTTCGAATAGGCCATGATCTTGTCGACAACCCCTTTGGCTTCTTCCACGGTATTGACAGGAATTCGGCCAATGCCTAAGTCCAAACCTTTCGCCCGAAGATTGTTGCCCTCATCGGCATCCATGAAGCCGTAAAAGTCATCTGTACTGAAGGAGGAATAAAGGGAAAAGCTGCTGTAGCTCTGGTAGATGGGCACATGGTTTGTGTTCGGCTCTACGACTCCCCGGTAATCGTAGGAGGCATCGCCAAAAAGGAGCAAATATTTGGGGCGATCCACGGCCGAATCTGCCGTATTCCACAGATGGCGCAGGTAGTCTTTGATGGCGGTTATATCCTGAACGCCCGACGAGAATTCGTTGTAAATCGTTTGCACATCGACCGCTTTGACGCGCAAGCCCCGGTCGGCATGGAAATCAGCCAATCGCTGGGCCTGTGGCAGCAAGAAGGCCGGGGCCACGATGACATAATCCAAGGGGCCCGATTGACGCAAATTTTGCAGGGCGACTTTGCCGAGCAAGACGGGCTTTGGCGCCGACGTTTCAAATACGGCCACGGTCTGGGCTTGCATGCCGTCCAAACGCAAGCCCCAATGCGCCGAACCATTCGCCGAGAAGCCCAGCGGTGTAATTCGGTGGGGCTGGAGCGGATTGCTCACATTCCATGCTTGACCATTTGCGGTCAATCCTCCAGTAACCTGAGATAGGTTGGCCTGGAGGACCGCGGTATCCATGGGTGCGAAATGCCAGACTTGTGGCGTCTGGCGCCACGTGAAGGGGGCATCGGCATGCACGTTTACGTAGTCCAGCCATGCCGCGGCACTGGGGTTGATGTTTCGATTGAAGGTTAAGGTCACGTCGCCCCACGAAGGGCTCACCGCGCTTTGAAATTGTGTGAATGCCGCTTCGTCCACGTAGTCCGCGCCGGAGGAGGCCGCTATGGATCCAAAGGAGAGCTCGCCGATTGGCCCTTGGGCACTACTGAGCTCGAGCTTGGTGCCAGAAATGGTGGAGCGGCCGACGCCGCGCGCTCGGAACAAGGCCGTGCTTTGCGCATCCAAGGCGTCCAAGCCCAAATTCACTTGCCGCGTCAGGGTGTAGTCAAAATGTTCCCCAAACCACTGTCGGCCACTGCCCACTAGATTTTGGAGTTCTTCTTCGTGATGGGCCACGTAGGTGTAGCGGGATACCTCCATCGCAGGCCCTGCCAAAACAGGGGGTGTGGAAAGGCGCGCGCCTCCCTCCGTGGTTGTCACAAAGTAGACCTGCTGATCGCTGTAGGGATGGTGCATCGGGTCGAAGCGTTCGGTCACCGTGTTGTACACCCAGGCATGCGGGCTTTGCCCATAGAAGTAGATCCGGTCCGCGCCAGAAAACGCCCCATCGCCTCCATCTTCAACTAGAATGTGGAGAGGGAGCAAATCGACTTCGCGCAAACTGCTATTCCGTTCGGGCAGGACCCCCGCCGTTCTCCCGTAAATGCCCAATTGGGCTGAAATAAAGGGCGCTGAGCCGAAGCCCAAACTTTCCAAATCCGCCGCCGTCAAGCTGTAAATGCCGTCTTCGGACACTGCCACTTTGGCCCATTCTCCTTGTGCCAAAACCGATGGATCGACCTGTGCAAATACCTGATTTACACCTATTAAAACCGAAATTAAGAGGATGCGAAGCGTCAAAAGTCTCAGATTAGGTCGGCGAGTGGTTGAATGATTTCCATGTGTTCATGTCATAAACGGGCAAAAGCCGCGTTTGTTGTTCAGGCAAATTTGCGCTCTTTTTCACGAAAGAACGAGGAAAATCGTATACTTGTGGCTCTTAATCCGTACATCTAACATGGCAGTGAAAC
>Ga0233450_10003169_pt1 | contig 15629 bp, 10 predicted proteins | sample 011ome_30_FD_189956 | JGI IMG/M metagenome (GOLD analysis project Ga0233450, IMG submission 189956) | Coastal salt marsh microbial communities from the Groves Creek Marsh, Skidaway Island, Georgia - 011501CT (spades assembly) | ecosystem: Environmental > Aquatic > Marine > Intertidal zone >... | reverse complement strand
TACAATCAACTTCACCGGTGTCAGGATTAATGCCAACATCGAGTGCTGCCATCCATCTAGCCCCAACAGGTTCTGGATTAGTAGAGATAATTCTGGTTTTACCATTACTCATGCCTACATCGTAACTATATGTTTTATCGTTAAAGTCAAATGATCCTTCAACACCAATATTTACAAAGTCGGTAGTATTTTCATTATAAATATTGTCACCACTTCCAGTTGGCATCAAGTCATGATGAAGCTTGTTAATCCAAAATGTATCTACGTCGTTAGCTTCAAGAAGCGCTTTTGACTCAGCAGTTAAAAAAGGATGATCGGATGTAATAGGAATCGCTCCAAGTGGAGAAAACTGATTGTCACCACTTGCATCAGTGTAATCACTATTAACATAACCAAACCAGTAATCTGTATAGTGAGCAGAGGATGTTGAGCCATTCTCTTGAGATTCAAATCTATTTGAATAAACATCAAAATACATTTTAGCTGATTCTGTTAAATCATAATTAACAAAAACTGAGAAGTTTTTTCTATTCACACTTGCTCTATGAGCAGCATTATCTTGATTAGCCCACAAAGGTTTATTTGGGTCACACTCACCCATATATGAATCACTAGCAGCGTCATAAGTTAGGCCACCATCTTTATAAATACATGGGCCATATGTCCACCAATAATTGTCAGCTTGAGGTATTCCAGGAAAAAATTCAGCTAAATTTCCTGGACCATCAAATGTAAACCATCTTGGATTTCCTTGTGCGTCCTCATAAAGACCTGAGAACTCACCATAAGGACCTAAAAATATTCCTCCAACTTCATTTTCACCAAATGGTGCTGAAGCTAACCCCTCTACAAGGTTAGAAGTAAGATATTGACACATGCTGCTTCCAGCAGTTCCATATGATAGATAACCATTTTCATCCTGTCCGGCTGGATTTCTGGAAGGCTCTACTTCAACCTCATATGTACTTCCTTCTACGTAATATTTTCTTTGTGTTTGATCATTAGGGTTAGGATTCCAAAAACCATTGGTACAGTTTCTGTATCTTGAATTCAAGTCTCTTCCATAAAGATCATCTTTATCTTCAACTAGCATACTGACAACAATATTTCCTCTACCGTTATCAAAGTTGCCACCAAGAGTTAACTCAACAAAGTTATCTTTAGTAATACCATAATAATCCTCTTGATTAAATCTTATTTCAGCTCCTTCAAAGTCCTCTTTAAGAACATAGTTAATTACACCAGCAATAGCATCAGCCCCATAGATTGCAGCACCACCCACAGGAACTATCTCAATTCTATCAATAAGAGCTGTAGGAATGTTATTCATATCAACTGCCAAACCACTTCCTGCAGATGACGAAACTGGAGCTTGTGAGCCAACAAATCTTCTACTATTAACAAGAGTTATAGTTCTATCAGAACCTAACCCAAAATTAGAAGCAATTTGCTGACCAGCGCCAAGACTTCCTTGATCTAGGGTTCCATTTTCAGTAACTCTTACACCCGGAACATCAAATACAGATTGAGCTGCATTTGTGTAACCACGTTGAACTAACTCTTCACCTGAAATAATTGTTAAAGGTTGAGATGAGGTAAGCGGATCTCTTGCAATACGCGAACCAGTAGTTATCACTTCTTCAATATTTTCTTCATTATTTGTATCATTTTCTTCAGAGCTGTCTTCAGCATCTTGAGCAACAATAGCAAATGAAAAAACCAAAAAGAATATTGTAAATATATTCTTTATACTAATTAAACTATTCATATAATTTCCCCTATGTTTAATATTTATGTATAAATAAATAATACTTATTAATACATGTATACATAGATGATAAACTCTTATTGGTCTATTTTGCAAGAAATGTAAAATATTTACTATTGTTTGTTTTTTTATATTTTTAATCTTATTCCTTATATAATCTGTAACAATTTTTAAATAATTTATTAGGACAGTATAAAATGCTTCTTGAAAAGAAAAAAATCATAATATTTGGTCTCGCAAATAAATATTCAATTGCAGCTGGGATTGCTAAAAGCATGATTGATCAAGGTGCAACCATTGGTTTAGCATATCAAAATGAAAGGCTCTTAAAGAATATTAAACCAATTGCTGAAAGTCTTGGGATTGATCTTTTAATTGAATGCGATGTTTCAAAAGACGACTCAATAGCCAAATGTTTTGAATTAGTAAAAGAAAACTGGGGTTCATTAGATGGTCTAGTGCATTCAATAGGATTTGCTCCAGCTGATCAACTGGAAGGAAATTTTTTAGATGTTACAACTAGAGATGGATTTAATACTGCTCATGAAATTAGTTCATATAGTTTTACTGCATTAGCAAAAGCGGCAAAACCAATATTAAATTCATCATCAGCGCTTTTAACACTATCTTATTTAGGAGCTATACAAACAATGCCAAATTACAATGTAATGGGCTTAGCTAAAGCGAGTTTAGAGGCAAATACAAGATTTTTAGCAGCATCTATGGGTAGGGACAATATAAGAGTTAATGCTATATCGGCAGGACCAATAAAAACATTAGCGGCTTCGGGTGTAAAAAATTTCAGAAAAATGTTATCCCAGCATTCTGAAAGAGCACCATTAGGAAGAACAGTGACTACTGAAGAGGTCGGTAATACTGCTGCTTTCTTATGTTCTGACTATGCAAGCGGAATTACCGGTGAAATCACTTATGTTGATGCTGGGTTTAATACTGCAGCAATGCCATTGACTGAATCTAAGGAGTAATTTAAGCCTAATTGTTTTTTTGCTTTTTAACAGAAGCATTTGGTCTTCTTAAGTCTGCAAAACCATATCGTGTACCATCAATAATTTGAATGCTTTGTGTGCTACCCATTGTTTTGTTTAACTCTGTAATGTGCCCTTTTTCTTTAAGATTATTTATGACATCAAAACTTACAGTTTTTTCATAATCTATTCCAGAGTATGGCCAATCTTTATGAACTCTTGGAAGCATCGTTGCCTCACCAATTGGTAGATTAAAATCAATAACACCAGAGATCACTCTGAGTATCGCTGCAGGTATATAAGACCCGCCTGGCGATCCAGTTATTAATGTTAGTTCATTATTTTCATTAAAAACCATAACAGGAGCCATTGTGCTCATTGGTCTTTTTCCTGGTTGAAACTTATTACCAGGACTAACACGCCTACCCATTTTAGAAACATCACCAGATTTATATACTAAGTTGTTCATCTGGTTATTCATGAGTATGCCCGTTCCTGGAATAGTTACTCCTGAACCAAAAGATGCACCTAAAGTATATGTATTTGAAACAGCATTACCATCTGAATCAATAATTGAATAATGAGTTGTATCCCTGCTTTCATTGATGACTTCAATAGGCTTAACTTCAGAAGCTTTACTAGCTTTTTTAAAATTTATAGAAGATGCAAGCTCTTTTATTCTCTTATTTGATAATAATTGATTAACTGGTACATCGTAAAAAAGAGGATCGCCGACTTCACTTGATCTATTATTATGACCTCTTCTGATTGCTTCAGAAATTAGGTGATAAGTATTAGTTGAGTTGCTCTGATATTGAGATAAATCATATTGACTTAGTATATTTAAAGCTGTTAACAAAGTAATTCCACCACCAGATGGCGGTCCAGCTGTAAAAACTTTATTACCCCTATAATTTGCAACAATGGGCGTTCGAATATAAGGCTTATAACTTTCTAAATCTTCTTTTGAAAATAAGCCACCATTATTATTCATTGCGGTAACTATTTTTTCTGCTGTTTCACCTTTATAAAAACCGTCCCTACCATTTTTAGCAATTAAAGAAATAGTATTTGCTAATCCTGGAACTATAAAAATTGAATTTTCTTCTAGGGGCTTGTTATCTTTAAAGTATATATTTCTTGATTCATCATCCAATTTTAGTCTTGGTGTACTATCTACAGCTTTATGTAAATCATAGGTTACTTCAATACCCTCTTTGGCTTGCTTAATTACTGGTTTAAGAATTTCTTCTAAAGAAAGTTTTCCGAATTGTTTGTGAGCTTCTAACAAACCTGCAACAGTACCTGGTACAGCAGAAGCTTTATAACCTGTATTTACAAGTTTATATTTATCCTTATTAAAATTTTTTGGTAAAGATTCAAGTTGTTTATTTAAGTTAATTGGTAAATCAAAAATATTTTCTAGGTTTGAATTTAGAGGTGAAGAGCTTCTATAATCAATAAAAAAAATCTCATCTCTTTCTTTGATGTAAACCAACATAAAACCACCTCCACCAAGATTGCCTGCTCTTGGAAGAGTTGCTGCCAGTGAAAATCCAACTGCTACAGCAGCATCAACTGCATTTCCTCCTTTATTTAAAATCTCAACTCCAATTTCAGATGACAAATAATTTTGGGTTACTACCATCCCTAAATTCCCTATGACTGGATGATAAGGAGATTCATAATCAATATAACTTCTTGATTGAAGATTGATGCTTAAAAATATAAAAATAATAATATTTTTATATTTCATTAGAAAATCATTGGTGCTAGAAAATATGCAAATAAAGTTACTACAACAATACCAATAATATTTAAAAAGAATCCTGCTTTCATCATTGTTGCAATTGTAAATTTACCCGAACCATAGACTATTGCATTTGGGGGCGTTGCTACTGGTAACATAAAAGCACAACTTGCTGCAAGACAAACTGGAACTGTTAAAGACACTGGTAATATTCCTAAACCTACTGCAACGGCACCAAAAACAGGCAAAAAAGTTGAGGTTGTTGCAACATTACTGGTAATTTCTGTTAAAAATATTATTAATGCTGCAACCGCTAATATTAAAAATAATGGAGGAACTGAACTTAAAATATTTAAGCTTTCACCAATCCACAAACCAAGACCTGAAGAGTTAATTTGTGAAGCAATAGATAAACCACCACCAAATAAAATTAATAATCCCCAAGGCAAATCCTTACTTTTTTCCCAATTTAAAAGTTCGCCTTTGTTGTTAGATGGGATTACAAATAAAATAATTGCTGCAATTATTGCAATTCCAGCATCCGTTAAACCACTTATATAATTATCTAGATAGGATCTTGTAATCCATGCTGTCGCTGTTAGAGCAAATACTAGAGATATCTTAAGCTCATCATTTGAGAGTGGCCCTAAATCTGCAAGCATTTTTTTCAAATAGTTTTTTGTTTCATTGGTGGTGATAAATTCTATTGGAAAAATGTATTTGGTTAATATTATCCATGCAAAAAATAACATTACAGAAGCTAAAGGAACCCCAAGAGACATCCATGATGCCATTGATATTTCAACATTATATGTTTCTTGCATGAAAGCACTAAATACTATATTTGGAGCAGTACCTACTAGTGTTGACATACCTCCAATAGTTGCAGAATATGCAATACCTAACATTAATGCTGTATCAAAAAATTTAATATCTTTATCACTTAGATTTGGGATAGTTCTACTAACCACCGTACATACAGCTAAACCGATTGGAAGCAGCATTAATGTTGTCGAAGTGTTCATAACAAACATACTTATTAGCGCTGCAACAAGCATAAAACTGCCAATTAATTTTCCTCCACTTGAGCCAGAAGCAATAATCATATGTAGCGCCATTCTCTTGTGTAGTCCAGATTTTTCAATTGCTATAGCAAGCATAAAACCACCCAAAAAAAGATATATGTTTGGATTGGCATAAGGTAGTGCAGCTTCTTTAAATGAGGCAACTCCCAAAATTGGAAATAAAGCTAAGGGAATAAGTGCTGTTACAGGAACAGGAATAGCTTCTGTTGCCCACCAAACTGCCATAAGTGAAACAATTGCTGCAACATACCAGGCATTTTGAGTTAATTCATTAGGCGGAGAATTTAATATAAAAATAAAGAAGATTAACAATCCAAACCAAAATCCCTTTTTTTTATATACATACATAATAGTTTTTTCTTATTAAATATTAAAAAGGGAGTTTACACTCCCTTTTTAAATTTATTTAAGTCTATCAAAATCTAAAAGTTAAATCTAAATTATAATATCTACCAAAATCATTATGAGCACCCATCCAATAACCATAAGTTCTATCAGCAGTAGGAGCTCTTTTGTCAGTTATATTTTTAATTGTAAACCTGGTATTCAATCTATTGCCATTAACTTTTGTTCTATGTGATAAAGATAGGTCATGAGTTTCCATAGCGCCAACCCAATACATTGAATCAACTTTTGTTTTATCAAAACTACACTGGTAACAAAGACTTCCACCACTTCTGGCATCGGTTCCAGCTTCTCTACTGTTATATGATTCTTCAAAGCCGGTTTTAAAATTTGTTCTCCAGGTAGCCTTTAAATTACCTCTTTTATAACTTAAAGTACCAAAACCTTTTTTCTTTGGAACTGCATTTTTAGCAAGAAGTTGTTCAAAGCCAGTTACATCAACAGAACTACCTGTAAAGAGCCCCTCTTCATCTGCAGCAACAATTTCAGCTGCAGGACCTGAGGCAGTTTGATAAAAATCACCTAAGATTGAAATTTGGTATCTAAATGCAAAATCTCCCCACTCAGTTTCGTGATCAAAAAATAAAGAAATATCCGTTCCTGATATATATCTATCATCAAGATTCATAAATGGATCTTCAATTCTTAATATTTCTCCTGCAGGACAAAGATCTGTATTAGGAAAGTATTGATCCCAAACTGCTTGACTTGGGGCTTCATCACGAATAACAGCTGGATTTCCCTCACAAGAACCATCAAGTCTTAAAAGTAAATCATATGCCGCATTGTTTTCAGCACCAAAAATACCTATAGTTTTTTCTTTATCTATTGACCATCTATCAAGTGTTATTAGAAGATTGTCTGAAGGAGTATATATAAAACCTATGGATTTATTTACAGCTTCTTCAGGTTCTAACTCAGGATTGCCAATTGATGCTGCTAATTTATATGCTGTTATATCCCAAAACAATGCATCAGAATCTGTATCAACAACACCAGTTTCTGGATCAATTAATTGTATATCAAGTCCGTTTCCTAAATATGCTCCAAGTGCATCAGTGTAGCGTGAATTTCTAGGAATATACGGTGAATTAACAGTAATGAGGTTGGGTGCTCTATATGTTGTTGATGCAGAGCCTCTTAATGACAATCTATCATTTACAACATAGCCTAATGCAAGTTTGCCTACAGTAGCAGCATCGATATCAGAAAAGGATTCGTGCCTAAGAGCTATCTGTGCATCAAGGTTATCACTAACTGGAACTTGAAGCTCCATAAATAATGATGAAGTTGTTCTCTCTCCACTTGAATCAGGCTGAGGGCTTGACATTGCTACAGCCGAGTTAAATGGAAAAGTGCCTTCTATTGAGCCATATAGCTGTTCGTCCGACTTACCTCTGTCTGTATAAGTAGGTGTTATGTCTGCGCTACAAACTGGTTCAACTGTATAAGTTATAGAATTAGATGCTGAATCATAAGCTGCTCCTTCACCGGCTGTACATACTGTTTGATCATAAAACTGAATAGTACCATCAAGTCTATCATCCAAGTCATCATCAAAAGCTTCCTCTCTAACTTCAAGACCAATTAACATTGCAATCGGACCCGCGCCAATGTCTCCAATATTATTATTAGTCATTTTAAAGTCAATCATGCTAAGAGTTGTTTCTTGAGCTCTTTTGACATCAATTAGAGCTTGTTCTAGATTCATTCCATCCATACCACCTGCAAATAAATTAATTGCACTCTCATCAGTTTTTGCTAAACCCCAATCGAGAAGATCCATAGCCACTCTTCCTGCAGTAGTATCGTCAGAGGTTGCTTTTGAATATAAAACTGCTCCTTCCCAATCCCATTCATTAAATGTTCCTCTCATACCATGGAGCAATCTAATTGTTTCTAACTCAGTTGTATTAGTTCTTAAATTAGGGAAACGAAAATAATATGCTGCTAATGGTTCTCTATCTAAATCGCCATTATTACCGCATCGACCACTACTAGTTTTACTGGTACTACAGTCAGTTCCCTTTAAATCACTCAAAACTGTGCCTCGTGTGTTATCTCCGTCAGGCCATTGTTGCTCATACCAATCATATAATCTATCTAGCCAAAAATTATTTACAGGTATTATTAAGGATTGAGTTTTACTTACTGCCTTTGTACCTAATGTAGAAGAACCATAAAGCTGTCTTGTATTTTCAGCAGTGTAATAACCAATTTCTGAGAAAGTTTCATATCCCATAAACTCACTATTAATGTACACGAAAAAATTATGTCTTTCTTTAGCAGAATAAGCCTGCCTATAAAAATTGTAATTCATTCTATTTGTAGAGGTTGAGTCCTCAATACAGAGATCCAAAGGTGAAACATTTGCATAGTCTGGCCCTAAGCCTATTGCTGACTCTTCTTCACATTTATCTCTTCTATCGTACTGAATTGGGGTACCATCTGGATCAAGCATATCAGCAGAATATGCACCAATATTTATAGGATATATTGTCCATGCTGTCTCTGAACCATCTAAAGGTATCCATGAGCCCCATGGAGTCTGTGAGCCTGCATTTGTCATAGTGTTATAGGTGCTGCTGCTACTATAATCAAACCCACCAGGAATTAAATTATAAGATGGAACGTAATCTTTTAAATGGTCTGTTTTGGCAGCCAGCCATCTAGGGTCTTCATTTGCAAATTTAGCTCCACCATCATAGTAAGTGTATGAAGCATTAATATTTGTTACTCCGTCAGCTAAGTCTTTTCCAAAAGTTACATTTAACTGTGCATTTTCATCTGCAAAATGATCAAATGCGGAAAACTTAGTTCTTACAGTAAGACCATCGTAATTATTTTTTAATACAGTATTTACAACACCCGCTACAGCATCAGCACCATACACAGCAGAGGCGCCGTCTCTTAAAACTTCTAATCTTTGAACACTTCCAACAGGAATTTCATTGGCATTTACAGACTTAACAGGAACGGTTGAACCACCAACAAAATCGGTGTTATAACCAGCAGTATTTACCATTCTTCTGCCATTAAGAAGAGTTAATGTGTTACCTACTCCAAAATTTCTTAAATTAAAACCTGATACATCACCCCTTGCGCTAAAAACAGTATCAGATTCATCTTCAGCTAAAGTGTTTTCACCTTGAGAAACAATAGATTCTATTAATTCGCCTCCTGATTCAATACCCATATCATCAATTTCTTCACTTGTGATGACGCTGACTGGAAGTAAACCGGTAATCGAAGCGCCTTTAATTTGAGTACCAACAGTAATAACTTCTTCTATATCATCATCAACAACACTATCTTCTGGTTCATTATCTTGGGAAAATAGACCCACTGATATAACTAATGGAAATAAGAACAAATATTTTTTACACATTTTATAACCCCTTTAAAGAATAGAATTTTTCATACAATATATCACCTATTTAAAATTTATGTCTATTAGATTTTGAATTAATATATTAATATATATATAACCTAAGGTTATATATGCTTTCATCAAAACAAATTGAAATTTTTTATCAAGTTTACAAAAATAATTCTGTAACAATTGCTGCACAAATACTTTCTATTTCTCAACCTTCAGTAAGCAAGACTTTAAAAATTGTTGAAAAGAATATTGGCTTTAAACTATTTCAAAGAAAAGGAAAAAAATTGATTCCGACGGATGAAGGTGATGCATTATTTGAGCATGCAACAATTGTTACAAACCAAATAAAAAATTTTAACTATATTGCAAATATATATAAAACACGTTCGAGCGATTTCATTAACATAGGGACTACTCCATCACTATCTGAAAATCTTGTTCCCAAACTAATTAAAAGATATAAAGACATAAATGCAGATGCAAAATTCAATATTATCAACTTAAATAGTATAGATTTAATTGAAGACAGATATAAACCAGATCTTGATATTACAATTTGCTTTAACGCCAAAGATGACTTGAGCTCTAATAATATAGTTTTAAAAGAAGGAGTCCATAAACTTGTATCGGCAAAAAAATATAGTCTTGATAAACATATAAATATTAGCGATGTTAAGCATTTGCCTTATATTGAAATAACTAACCTTCTATCTCTATATACAAAATCTAGTATTATGAATTATTTGATTGATAACAACTTAGAAATGAATTTTTATCTTAAAACTGATTCATATAGTTCAGCCCTTTCAATTATTAATGAGGGCACTGGTATCGCAATAATTGATGATACTACACTTAAAAAAGCTGATATTGAAAAAGTTAATATTTCTTCAATTAATGATATAGATTTTGAATACCAAATTAATGCTGTTATGAAAAAAAACATACCTAAGGCAGATGTGAATAATTTTTTTAATTATCTTGCTCAATAATTTTAATAAGTTTTTTTATCCTTTCTTGAGCATCTGATTTTTTAAATAAAGACAAAGTAAGTCCTAGGGAAGGAGAATTTGTTGATCCGGTTAAAGCAATTCTTAAGGGCTGGTTTACTTTTGGCACGACAAGATCCTTAGATTCTCTGTAGGAGGCTAACATTTTATCTAAGCTCTCTTCAGTCCAATCATCGATATCAGTTAGGAGAGAATTTAAATCATTTAAAATTACAGTTGAATTTCCTATGAATTTTTCTATTGCTATTTGATTATAGGAATTAGGGTTTTGATAATAACAAACTAAATTTTGAGCAATTTCTTGCAATGTATTGCCAGATGCTCTCATTGCTTCAATTAGTAACTCATATTTATTATGAGACTCAAGTTCGATATTCAAATCCTTTAAAAATGGTTTAATCGAAATGATAAATTCATCTATTGAAAGATTTGCCATATGTTGAGCGTTTAAATAATCTAATTTAGTTGTGTCAAAAATTGCTCCGGCTTTTTGTATTTCAGTAATTTCAAAATCCTTGATTAAATCATTCATATAAAATACTTCTTTATCTCCACCCGACCAACCCAGTCTTGCAAGAGTATTCAAAATTGCAGAATCCAAATAACCAGCTTTTTTATATTCTTCAAGGCTAGTTGCTGCATGTCTTTTGGAAAGTCTTTTTTTATCATTTCCAAGAACAAGGGGAAGATGTGCATATTCTAATTGTGGATAACCGAGTGCGTTTTGAATATGAATTTGTCTAGGAGTGTTACTAATGTGGTCTTCTCCTCTTATAACAGTTGTTATACCTTGTTCAAAATCATCAACAACGTTACATAAATGATAGGTTGGACTTCCATCACTTCTTAAAATGACTAAATCGTCAAGTTCAGAGTTATTGAATACAATCTCTCCTCGAACAAAATCATTAAGAACAATAGTACCCTCTTGCGGGGTTTTTAATCTAAGGACAGTATCTTTAGATTTCTTTAAATTGAGGTCTCTACATTTGCCATCATACTGAGGTTTAAGTCCTGCAGCTTGTTGCTCAGATCTCATTTCATCCAGTCTCTCTTTTGAACAATTACAATAATAAGCCTGGCCAGAATTTATTAATTTTTCTGCAGCTGACTTATAAATATCTCCTCTATTAGATTGATGTATAGGCTCTAAATCTGGAGCTAGACCAATTGAAGTAAGACTATTTAATATATTTTCTTCAAATTCTTTTGTAGATCTTTCTCGATCAGTATCCTCGATACGAACTAAAAATTTTCCATTATATTTTTTTGCATAAACATAATTAAATAGTGCTGTCCTAACTCCACCTATATGAAGAGTACCCGTTGGGCTAGGAGCAAATCTAGTAACAATCTTCTTCAATGGACTTTTCTCCATATTGTTTCAACTGAATTTAGTTTTTCAATATCAGAAAGCCTGTCTTCATGCTCTTGAAGATCAGTTTTATCTGCTTTAACTTTTACTAATTGTAATTCGTCTTTTGAAATTAAATTTTCAGAAAAACTTTTTTGCTCTGAAAGCTTAGAATTATCATTACTGAATTCAAATTTACTTTGACCGCCTGTTAATGCCATATAAACATCAGCAAGTATGTTTGCGTCTAACAAGGCACCATGAAATGTTCTATCATAACCTGAAATGTTAAATCTCGATGCTAATGCATCTAATGAATTCCTCTGTCCTGGATATTTATCTCTAGCTAAAGCTAAAGAGTCTTCAATTATGCATATTTCCTCTAGAGCTGGGTACTTAGATGAAGCAAGTTTAAGTTCATGATTTAAAAAACCAACATCAAATGGTGCGTTATGAATAACTAAAGTTGAGCCATCAATAAATTCTAAAAATTCTTCTGCAATATCTTCAAATAAAGGTTTGTCTATTAAATCTTCATTCATAATTCCATGAACTTTTGAAGCTTCTTCATCAATAAGTCTTGTTGGATTTATGTATGTATGAAAATGTTCTTCAGATTTATTTCTATCATTTATTAAAACAGCACCAATTTCAATAACTCTGTGCCCTTGCTGCACCTCAAGTCCTGTTGTTTCAGTATCCAAAATAATATATTTTTTAACCATTTTCATTCAATAATAAATCAATTCCCTTATTAGCAAGCTGATCAGCTATTTCATTTTGCTCATGTCCTGAGTGACCTTTCACCCAATTAAATTTTACATCATGAATAGAGACATATTTATCTAACTCTTCCCATAGCTCTTTATTTTTAACATTTTTTTTTGCAGCATTTTTCCAATTATTTTTTTTCCAATTGTCTATCCAAGATGTTATGCCTTGCATAACATATTTTGAATCCGTGGTGAGGTTTACCTGACATGGCTCCTTTAAGACTTTAAGTCCTTCAATTGCTGCCATTAATTCCATCTGATTGTTGGTTGTATTGTGCATGCCACCAAAATATTCTTTTTTTATATCTGCATGCTCTATTAAAACACCCCATCCACCTATTCCTGGATTGCCTCTACAAGCACCGTCAGTATAAATATTTACTGTTTTCATAAAATTAACTTAGAATTTGCATATGATTAATATTGAGCCCATAAAAGCATTTGATGACAATTATATTTGGTTAATGACAACTAATGAAGGGTCAATAGTTATTGATCCTGGTGAAAGTAAAAATTTACTAAAAGCAATTGAAAAAAAGAACATAAAATTGGATGCGATTCTAATCACTCATCATCACTATGATCATACTGGAGGTATTGAAGAATTATTGATGAAATATCCAAATTTGAAGGTTTATGGACCAAATAATAATATTGATTTAATAAAATCTAGACTTAGAGATGGAGAATTATTAAATATAATTGGTATTGATTTTGAGGTTATTGAAATACCTGGACATACTCTTGACCATATCGCCTATTATGCAAATATTAATAACTCACCAATATTATTTTGCGGAGATACATTATTTGCAGGAGGCTGCGGAAGAGTTTTTGAGGGTACGTTTGATCAAATGTATGAGTCTTTAATGAAATTAAAAAAATTACCTAAAAATACCAGAATCTACTGTGGGCATGAATATACTATTAATAATTTAAAATTTGCTAAAGCAGTTGAACCAGATAACATTGATTTAATTAAAAGATATGATGAAGCATTAGATCTTAGAAAAAATAATATACCAACACTACCATCAACCCTGTCAATTGAATTAAAAACAAATCCTTTTTTGCGAGCTGAAAAAAATAATGTCCAAAAAATTATTTCACATAAATTTAAAACAGGCTTTAGTGAAAAAGAAATATTTAGATCATTAAGACAATGGAAAGACAACTTTTAATCTGCTTAATTTTTATATTTGCTTTAAGTAGTTGTCAGACTACCGATACAACAACATCGTCAATTGAGCAAAAGATTGAAGAAAGTGAAAAATTAATAGAGGCAGAAATTCAATATACTAATATATGGGATTACATAGTTCAAAACTCTAATACAGAAAATGAGATATATCTAGATGATGTGACTCTTGAATTCATTAATAAACATTTAAGAAATAAAGATAATTTTGATGAATTTCTTAGTAACTCGTATTATTTTATATATTATGTTGTTCAAGAACTTGAGGCCGCAAATTTACCTGTAGAGCTTGCACTTATTCCCTTTATTGAAAGTAATTATGATCCTTTTTCTATTTCCTCATCTGGAGCTGTTGGTTTGTGGCAGTTCATGCCGAAGACTGGCAGATATTATAATTTAGAAAAGTCTTGGTGGAATGAAGATAGGCATGACCCCTATAGATCAACGCATGCTGCCATAGGATATTTTAAATATTTATTTAATAGATTTGATAATGATATTTATTTAGCTCTTGCAGCATATAATGCTGGGCCAACTTATCTAGATAGGCAAATCAATAAAAATAAAAGAAAGAACCTCAATATAGATTTTTGGTCTCTAAATCTTAATGATCAAGTTACTAATTACATTCCTAAATATGTTGCTTTGAGAGAGATTATTTTTAATCCAGAAAAATATGGAGTAAAACTTCCTGAAATCCCATTTGAGTCAGTTGTGAAGAAGATAGAAATACCAGGTCAAGTAGAAATATTAAATCTAAGTGAATACCTTGATATTAAACCAGAGCTCATCTATAAACTAAATGCTGGATATACAAAATGGGCATCAGCACCAAAAGATAAAAGTATCTTCTACGTTCCTATAGAAAAAACATACCTACTTGATAGCCCTGATAGCCCTTTTGAAAATGTAAACCAAATTAATTGGATTTCACACAAAGTTATTAGTGGTGATAATTTATGGAATCTTGCAGAAAAATATGACACTGAAATTCAAATAATTAAAAAAATTAATTACCTTGAAAAGGATCTTCTTTCTATTAACGACACATTATTAATACCTTTAAGCAGCATGCAATCAAATAACTTTATTCCATACGAAATGCATATAGTCTCTGAAGGAGATACTCTTTGGGATATTGCTGAAAAATATAATATTGAATTAGCATATTTAATTAAAATTAATTCTTTGAATAAGGATGCCTATCTTCAATTAGGCCAACAACTAACCATAGGCAACAAAAATATTCATAGAAATATTGAGTCTAAAAAGAGAACAATCCTTTATTCAGTTAAACAGGGAGACAATTTATATAAAATATCGGACCTTTTTGATGTATCTATTGAAAGTATAAAAGAAATAAATGAATTTCAATCAAACCAATTAATGCCTGGTCAAATTATCAAAATAGCTATAAGAGCTTTTTAAAATTATTCTGAAGTTTTTGGATCTAATGCATCCCTCAACCCATCACCAAAAAAGTTTAATGCAAATAGGGTGACTGTGAATGTTAGGCCTGGATATATCAATAACCAGCTATATTCCTCCATGGATTCCACACCGTCTTTAATAAGAGTGCCCCAACTGCTCATAGGTGGCTGAATGCCTAAACCTAAAAAGCTTAAAAAACTCTCTAGTAGCATAACCTGAGGAATTGTTAAAGTTGCATAAACAGCAACTGGTCCAAGTATATTGGGTAATAGATGCCTCTTAAACATTGCAAAATTGCTTACACCCATTGCTTGAGCAGCTAAAACAAACTCCTGATTTTTTAGACTCAATACTTGCGCACGAACAATTCTTGCCATTGTTAACCACTCAACTGCTCCTATTGCTAAAAAAAGCAACCATAGATTTCTTCCAAAAATTACCATTAAAAGAATTATAAAAATTATAAAAGGAAGACCATACAATATAT
>Ga0233450_10003162_pt1 | contig 15644 bp, 13 predicted proteins | sample 011ome_30_FD_189956 | JGI IMG/M metagenome (GOLD analysis project Ga0233450, IMG submission 189956) | Coastal salt marsh microbial communities from the Groves Creek Marsh, Skidaway Island, Georgia - 011501CT (spades assembly) | ecosystem: Environmental > Aquatic > Marine > Intertidal zone >... | reverse complement strand
GATGCAATTCTGTTGGACAACTTTAGCCCGGATGAAATTAAAGAAGTTATAATTAAATTGGACCCTGATATCATTACTGAAGTAAGTGGTTGCGTATCTGCAACTAACATAGAATTGTACGCAGCATGCAAGCCAGACTTCATATCGACTGGGGCACCAACACATAGCAGTAAATGGTGCGACATTGGGCTGGATTGGTGTGATTAATTAAAATGGAGAATAAATTTTTGGGTAAAAAAGCGAGGCGAACATTCTCTCCAGGTTCTCATAGTAAAAAAAATACTAATTTAAGCGTTTTTCTTCTTACAAAATTAATTCAGTCCGCTCCTCATTACTTATCGGGAAGCGAATTGGCAAACCTGCTGAATATGTCGAGAGTAGGAGTTTGGTCTAGGATCAACAAACTTCGCAAAAACGGTATCCATGTAGATGCCACACAAAATCTTGGATACAGGTTTGCTGGTGAACCCAGTTTTGTGGAAGAAAACATGATTAACTCTTGGCTTGAGTACTATGGTGCTCCTGCTTGTAATGTTTACGTAAGAGATGAAGTCGCAAGCACTAATTCTGAGGTTGAAAAAATACTGCCCGAGCGAAATTCTAAAAAGCCTCTTATTTTTATCGCTAACCACCAAACCAATGGAAAAGGGCGTTTTAAAAACCAGTGGGAAAGCCCCAAAGGTGGAAATCTTTACATGTCAATTGGTTTTAAACCCGATGTCGATGTCCTAAAACTTAGATACTTTACCCTCCTCCAAGGAATTGAGATCACAAGACTATTGCAAAAGGAATTAAGCAGTGAAAAAATCAAAGTTAAATGGCCCAATGATATTTTCATGAATGGTAAAAAAATTGGTGGAATGCTCACGGAAGCTTCGGTTGATTGCGAAACTATCAATTCCTTAATTTTTGGTTTTGGTCTCAACCTCAATAAATCGCCAAAAAATATAACCAGCCACTTTCCAATTAGCTCGGTTAAAGAAGAACTAAATTCTACAATTTTACTAAATGAAATTACTGCAAAAATAATTAAAACGAGTATAGCTACTTATAAAAAGTGTATATCTAATAAACCCGATAAAGCTCTGCTATCTGAATGGGAGAACTATGATTTTCTGCACAAAAAATCGGTATCTTTACTTTCGGGCAAGCAAGAAGTAAACGGAGTTGCCTACGGAATAGATGAAAGCGGGGGGCTAAAACTAAAATTAAGAAACGGGAGATTTAAAGTATTTCACGCAGGTGAAGTGTCAGTCAAAAAATGACGATTGGAAATCATGTCTGTATCGATATAGGAAATACCAACATTCATGTTGGAATATTCGACCAGCTCGAGCTTATCGAATCTTCACATTTTGCAACCTCCAAATTTTTGCCTGGCTCCTCTTTTTTTAAGTACATTCCGCAAAAACTTCCGGTTTCATATTGTTCCGTTGTACCTGCAGCAGAATCCATTCTGCTGAGGGAAATGCCTGCCGGAACCTCATTTTTTCGTTTAAATTCCTCAAACTGTGGTATTCCGATTTCCTATCCAATTCCAAATGAAATAGGACCCGATCGACTCGCTAATTCGATTTCAGCCTTCGAATCGTCGTCTAATTTTTCGATTATTGTTGATGTTGGGACTGCGACTACTTTTGATATTGTTAGCAAAGCTGATGGATACATGGGGGGAGTTATTGCACCAGGTCCCCAAGGATACCTCGATTTCTTACACCAAAACACAGCACTTCTTCCATCCGTATTATTTCCTGAAAACTTCACCACTCAAGATAAAATCGGTAAGAGCACAAAGGAGGCGATGATTTTAGGAGTTCATTTAGGATATCACTCTATGGTATCAGGAATCATTGATTCCATCATCGGTGAATTCCCCCAAGCTGCCCCACCAGCCACCCTCTTCCTTGTTGGCGGTGCTTCCGCACTTTTGAAATCTCATGCTTTTGAAATTCGGCCCCATTTTACATTGGAAGGCCTGGCTATTGCATCTAGAAAGTTCTTTCTCGATTAATATAATGAGTAGCGAGAGAAAACCTTTGCCCATCGTTGAAGTTATAAACTTACGGAAAAGTTATGGGTCAACAGAAGCACTCCGCGGCATTAGTTTCTCCATAGGCAAAGGTGAAATTGTTGGTTTTTTAGGTCCCAACGGTGCAGGCAAAAGTACAACTTTACGAATTTTGTCTGGCTTAATTGCAGCAGATTCAGGAGAAGCAAAAGTTTGCGGTGTTGACCTTGCAGAAGAAGAAGGAGAGGTACGTGAACACATAGGATACCTCGCGGAAAACAACCCTCTACCCGAAGATTTCCGAGTCATCGAATATCTAAAATACCGTGCCAGTCTCAAAGGTCTTAAAGGTAGCAGAAAACGAGATCGCATCAAATCGGTCCTGGAAATGTGTGACCTAGAAAGAACAATTTCGGAAAGAAAAATCGGCAATTTATCTAAAGGGTTCCGTCAAAGAGTTGGCATTGCGGACTCTTTATTAGCTGAGCCTAGGTTGATTATACTTGATGAACCCACCATCGGGCTCGACCCAAGGCAGTCAGCCATTACTCGAAAAATGATGGAAAGACTTCGTGGAGAAGTTTCATTCCTTTTATCTTCTCACATTTTATCTGAAGTAGAAGCCTGCTGTGACCGGATGATAATCCTAAGTCATGGACAAATTGTTGCGGAAGGTACACTTGTTGACCTGCAAAATAAATTTATTCAGTCCCTTGCGTTTGAAATTGTTTCAAAAGCCAAAAAAATTGAACTGCAAAGATCGATACGTCAAATTGACCCCCAATGTGTACTTCTACAAGATGATCCTGTTGAAATCACGGGACGAAGAAGATTTACCTTCACTTGCTCTAAGGGACGTGAAACTGTTGAATTAATTTTACGCACCTTGTTAGAAAACCAATCTTTTGAAATATCCGAATTTCAAATTTGCCGACCTGACCTGGAAACAATTTTCTTGAAGGCTACCAAGCAAAACTGGCAAGAGATGGATCTATTGGGTCGTGGTAAATCAAAGCCAGATGAACCTAGGGATGAAATTACATGATTAAAGGGTATTTCGTTATTTTGCGTTTTGAATTGTTTGCCTTGTTTGTCTCTCCTGCTACCTATGTGGCCAGTTTTTATTTTTTGGCCCTACTGGGGGTTGGTTTTCGTTTTTTCATAGAAAGCTTTGTTCTCACTGACTGGATTCTTCCCCCTCTAGCCTCCTTGGTGGTTGGGTTAATTTTTGGTGCTCCTGCACTCATTCCCTTCCTCACGATGAGATCTTTTGCCGAGGAACGAAGATTAGGCACTTTGGAAACACTTATGTCTGCACCGGTTAGTAACTTGGGGATTGTACTTGGAAAGTGGACGGCTAGCTACCTCTTTTACATCTTCATAACGATGGCATCTTTTTGCTTCCCACTCATCATCAGTCTTTGGTTCCCCGAACAATCACAAAGCCTAGGATTCGATAAGGTAGAGCAATGGATTGGCGCCTTTTCATTCTTGCTGATTTTCGGTGCAAGTTTCTCAGCAGTAGGAATATTCTCAAGCTCAGTAACCAATAATCAAATGGTTGCCGGAATGCTCACCTTCACCCTTCTCACTCTTTATCTTTCTGTCATGATATTCTATTTCGGTGAAAATATTGAATACCAATTTTTAAGTGGATTTCCTCAAATTGCCTGGTCTAGCTTGGGTGCTGTTTTTGGTGGTTTAAATAAGATGCAATACTTCTCTGTGGGGATCATTGACATTCCCACAGTGTTTTATCAGTTAGTGGTTACTTTTTATTTTCTTATTCTTGCAAGTACTCAAATAGACCAGGTCAAAAAGTAATGGACTTTAAGCAAGCAAAAAGGAACCGTAAGCTAGATCGATGGGTAATCATAGTACTGCTCTCTACGCTTTCATTGAGTATCAATTTCCTAATCTCAAAATTCAATGCTTCAATAGACTTAACTCCAGACAAAAAGTATTCATTATCCAGGGAAAGTCTTGCTTTACTCAATAAAATGGAAGCACCTGTAGATGTTGTTATTACCATCAAAAATGACAACCAGTTGCCCAAAATCATCCAAAAGCTTATTCTTGATTTGGAGCTTCTTTTGGAAAACTTCGCCCAAGAATCAACCAAGCAGGCAATTAAGGTTCACTACATAAATGTAGATGCTCCTAAGGTTAAAGAAGATAGCCTCCAAAAGTATAAAATTACCGAACCTAACATAATTGCATTATATTCGCCTAATCGCACTAAAAAGACTCTGTTTAAATACCAAAGAAAGGAGTCAACTAATCCCTACGATCTTTCACAGAGCTTTCAATCTAGTGATGCAAATGCCAGGCAGCTCGTATGGGAGTCGGGCTTTTATTCTGATTGGAAGGAAACAGGGCAAGGAGTTCTTGAACCTAAAGTTTTTCGTGGAGAGCAGGTAGTTATAGAAGCTATATTAGATCTGGTTGGTCCATTGAAAGAGAAAAATGTGGCCTACTTTACCCGAGGGCATGGTGAAGCAAGCCCCACTGATTTCGACAGTGACACTGGTTTTTCTGAGTTGAGAAGAATTATTGAAGAATCAAATTTGGATGTAACTTCTCTCGATCTCAGCGTAATCGATGCAGTTCCTCCCGATGCCAAGATTATCGTAATTGCTCAACCCCAGGGTGCTTTTCTCGATAAGGAAATAGGCAACCTTCGAGATTTCGTAAATCGAGAAGGTGGCTCTGTCATACTTTGCATTGATCCAGTCAGTGAGGGCACAGGTCTGGACAACCCCGCCTTCGGTCTTCGAAACCTCTTAAGGGAATGGGGTATTAGATGCCACGACATGCTTGTACATGATGAAAATATGGCTAACTTTGATTATTTTAGTGGTGCCTATTATCTTTCGACATACCCAGCGGCTAAGTCTCATGAAATCATCAAACCGCTCATGGAAAAAGAATTCAGGATTTTCTCGGGTGATTGTCGACCTGTAGAAAGCTTAAGCACACAAAATTCAAATTTTATTTCCCGGGAATTGCTTTATTCCTCCAGAGACTCTCTTGCTTTATCTGGTTGGGCCAAGCGGAAAAAGCCATATGAAAAAAACAGATTGTTGGATATCGAAGGACCTGTTCCGGTCATTGCGATTTCGGAAACAAGATTCAAAAAGAAAAAAAGTAAAATTGCTGTCATTGGCTCTTCCTCTATTTTCTCCAATAAAAACTTAAAGAGAAATACGGGAAACAGCTTTTTATGCAGAAATATTATTCGGTGGGTGAATGAGGATGTTGAATTACTTGAGATTCCTCCTACCCCACTCGATCGTTACACCATTACTATGAATGAAGATGACTTTACACGCATGACTTACCTATCAGTTACAGTTCCAATGGTGGTTGTTGCTCTTGGCTTTTTTGTGAGTTGGCTTCGAAAAGAACTATAATGAACAAAGTTAAAATACTTTTACTTCTTTGTAATCTAATTGTTGGAATCATCATTTATTTAAATATTAGTGAAGATAAAAATAATCCCAGAGATTTCCCACTTAAACTTGTAGAAATACTAGATACACTTGATGAGGTGAAAGTTTCTCAAGGTAACGATCAATATATACTGATCCAAAAAAACAAGGATGATTGGTTCATAAAAGATCCCATTTCGTGGAGCGCTGAAAGTTTGGTGATTTCTAATTTAAAAACAAGACTCGCTCATTCCAACCCTCAGTTGGTTATCACCCAGGAAGATCTTCTCAAGCGAGGTGAAGTGCTAGCAGACTACGGAATAGATTCAAATTCCACTCATATTCACATCCGAGGAAATGGAAAACATACAACCATCGTTTTAGGAGATGAAACCCGAGATTCTCAGGGCATGTTTATCCAGATTGAAGAACATGAAAGTTTTCGGAAAGCCATTTGGAAAGCTTCCAAAGATTTGATGTCTTTAGCTTCCATATCTCCTGCATTTTGGGGGAAAACAACCTTTTTCAACACCCCGATGTACGGGATTGATCAGGTGAGCATAACTTTTAATGACAAAAACCAGTCTTCGAAAAAGCTCACTGAGTTGCAAAAAAGAAATCAAAGTTGGTACTTTACAAAACCGGAATCAAAAATCGCCGACCCAAAAGAAATTAATTTAGTAATTAATGAGTTACTCTCATTTCGTGTAACAGAATTTATTTTGGACGAAAACCTAACATCCCTCCCCCTGGGAAAACCCAATATTTTAGTAGAAATATCCGGTATGGGGAACCACGAGTTATTACATATTTTTGAGAATAATGAGCGAAACGAGTTGATCTGCTTTCATCCAAAAAACAATGCCTTTTTTAAAATAAAAAATGAATTGAAAGAAAAGCTTTCTGATTGGTACATAAAGTATAGAGAAAATAGGATTTTCTTACTCCCCAAGCAAAATATAGAAGCTATCACGATCACGAATGATAACAGAGAGCTTTCATTTCAAAATGAACAAGAAAACCTTTGGCAAGTTAGAGACAAAAATCAGACAAAAACAGAAAACTACCTTGGGGAAACCAAGGAAATTCATAGAATTATTGACCTACTATACTCTGCGAGAATTACTGACTCCCTAGGTGATGATGACAACCTTAACCTAACAAGCAAAGAGGAATCCTCCTTTCTCATCTCTTACAATGGGGGAGACAGCATAAAACTTGAAATCCTTGATTCTACATCTGGCAGTTCATACTCGGTTGTACGAGTCAACGATGCTGAACAAGCCGTGGTGGTAAACCTCGACAAAGATGAAATTTTATACCGCGAGAAAAATTCCTTTCGAAATAAATCTCTAGAAATTGAGAACTTCCATCATCTTTCATTTTATTCGGTGGAAAACAACTCCACTTTCATGGATATTGAAGATAATGCTACTATAAATATTCTGAGGGAATCTCTTACTGTGGATCGTTTCCTTCCCTCTGCGATAGAAGGTCTAGGACTCTGGCATCAGGGAGACTGGAACCCCTGGACCCACACTCTAAAATTTAAAGATGAAAGCAACGAGTCGGTGGCAATACTCTACATTAGTGCAAACCAGCTAAGTGGTGAATGGTTTGGAGGTTTAGAAAAAGATGGGACTACTTTTACGCTTGGTAAGCAGTTTATAGACTGGGCTGAAAAGTTAATGCCTAATCCATAGCCTATAAAACTGATTCGCTTTACTCTTATCACATGAGACCACAAGATGCTTACCCTTCGATAAAAAAAGCGAAGAAAAAAATACCACTGGTCCTTGCATTCGCATTGTTAGCTCAAGTTTCCCTATTACTTTTTTTCAAGACCAACTTTCTTATTCACGACAAGGTGAGTGCGGCAATCATTCAATTGCTAAAAAAAGAACAGATTGATCTTAACATTCACGATGTTCACATCAACTTCCCTTATAAAATTAGCGCACGAAACATTTCCGCGAAGTCAAGTGATGGGGTTGTCTATGAACTTGAAAAAATTACCGTAAAGATCAATCCCATCCAACTAATTTTTGATCGAGAAAACGCCATTGATAACTTTCAATGCGAAAAATTTAATGTGTTGTCTCAGGATCATCTTATCAGTGCTCGCAATGTTATGATTCAGAACTACAACTCCAAAATTATTGCTCGATCTTTAATCAAATCAGGAAGTAATTCCTTAAATTTATGCGGGGTAATTGATAAGGAAAAGCTTCTTTCACTAAACTTTGCATCCCCCGGAGGAGATTCTACCAAGCTTCGTCATTTTTTGAAAAAGGCTTTCGAGTTTAAAGAATCTCTCAACTTGCAGGCTTTTGCTTCTCTTTCCGAAAAGTTTTATTTGCATATCGTGGAGGGTGCAGGAAACCCCTTCACCACCCTGAACGCAGAGCTCGTCATATCATTAAACAGAAATAAGCCTGAGGTTAGTTGTTCCTTATCAGGAAAAAAGCTTCAAGTTGGTAATGCTCAACAAAAAATCAAGATTGGTTCATTTCATTTTGAAAATCGTGTTTTTTTTAAAGAAGATGAATGGAGGCGTGCAACCGGATCAACAAGGTTAAAGAGGGTGACCCTAGAGGGAATGACTGAAGGGACCCTGCCTGATCTTGACTTACAGTACCTTTTGACTCCTGATAGCGGAGAAGCTTTGTTCGTTAACACATCTGATTACATCGACAGTAAACTTTTTCTTTCTTCCAACCCGAATCGCGAATTCATAGAAGGAAATTTTTCTTTATGGCCAAGTCTTTGTGACCTTCAAGTTAACCGGGGTGCGAAGCCTACAAAATTACTACACGGGAAGAAAGTAAGGATTCATATTCGCCCGTCCTTGGAGAGTTTTAATCCTGCAACTTTATGCTTTGAGGTAATAGCCAAGGAATTTTCCTTTTTAGAATCACCTCCTGGTGATTTTGCATTCAATGGAATCCTGGACGACAAGCTAAACATATTTATAATGAAAGCCCTAGGAGAATTTGGCAGAAGTAAGGCTACCGGAAGTTTCCACCAAAAATGGTCTCCTTTGGCGTACAAATTTGATGTAGAAGGGCGGTGTTTCCCCGAAGATCTTAATGCATGGATGCCAAGTTGGTGGGATAATATATGGATAGATTTTGAATTTCCTGAAGAAACACCCTACGGAAAATTTATCATCGAAGGGATATGGAAAGGTCCTCCAGGGAACTCCTTGACACTAGGCAAGGTGGATGCCGAAAATTTTAAATTCAGGGAATTACCGATAACTAAGTCAAAAATCTCGGTTAAAGTGGATGGAAATGCAACAACTATACTGGGAGAATCTATAGAACATGATGATAATTTTATTCAAGGAAACCTTAAATTTCCAAGACAGTTATCAAACTCCCCTTACTTTTTAGAATTTGATTTTGATGGAGAATATCCCCTAAATCTAGGGCGAGATGTCTTAGGCTCGACAATGAAAGAAAAGCTTAAGGATATTAATGCGACAAGTATTGATTGTCAAACTAAGGGGAAAATCTTCCGGCAAAGCCTAAGTAACCAACAAGCGGAAGTAACAGTAGAGATAAGAGGTGCAGAAGAATTTAAATTTCATCAAGTACCTGTCGACAACCTCAACGGAAACCTCAACTACAACGAGAGTGTTTTCTCAGGCAAATTTGAAGGACTTTCCATTGCAGAAGGTCATTCAAATTTAATCTTTGAACTTAATCAAACAGAACAAACTGAAAACCTATTGCTCAATGTCAGCTTAAATGAAATAAACACCAAAAAGTTTTTAGATATTACCGCCCACCTGATAAATCCAGAATCTCCCTTAGTCTCCGAAATAAAAACTCCTGACCCAGATATCGATTCCGATGTTAATGGCAGTGTATTCAGTCTTTCATTAAATGCCCAAGGTCATCCAGCCAATTTCCTCCAATTTGAAGGAACAGGCAATTTGCATCTAAAACAGAAAGGATTGAGCCAAATAAATATTCTTGGAGGAATATCCTCTCGATTGTCTGAAATTTCTCCGATTCCAGTTGCATCCCTTAATTTTAATAACTTGAAGGCAGCATTTAAACTAGAGAATGAAATAATTTTGGTATCTCCCCTTGAAATCACTGGTTCACTTTCCAGTATTACCGCCGAAGGAAACCTAAACTTAGCCAGTGGAGATATTGATTTTATTTCCAGACTAAGTGTTGCTGGAAACATCCCTATCCCAGGTCTGAAGCAAATTGTGAAGTTTGCCGACCCTTTTTCCAAAATAGCTCAATTTAAAATTAGTGGACCATGGCGTGATCCAGAATGGAAAGTGCAAATAAACCCACAACCCTAAGTTTAGTCTTTGCTAATAATTTCAAATCAAGTATAGGTCTAATCGTAACCGTTTTTCATAACAATCAAATGGAGGAAATAAACTTTGGACTTAAGCGAACTTAAAGGGATCATTTCCTTAATGCAGAAATCAGATCTCACCGAACTCGAGATCGAAACCCAAGATCTTAAACTGAGAATGGGAAGACCTGGTGCAGGGACTGTTGTCACGCATTCGGTATCTCCCCCTATTGCTCCCCAGCCTGCACCTTCCGCTTCTGTGCAATCAGCAGCAGAGGAAGCAACTGCTGATTCTGCCAATAACTTTAAATCACCCATGGTTGGCACCTTTTACCGTAAGCCTTCACCTGATGATGCCGCTTTTGTTCAAGTGGGTGACCATGTAAACAAAGGGGATACCCTTTGCATCATAGAGGCGATGAAAGTGATGAACGAAATACAGGCGGATATAAGTGGTGAAATCACAGAGGTTTTTGCGGAGGATGGCGACAGTGTCGAATATGGCCAACCTCTTTTCTCCATTAAATAATAAATCTCCTTTATGATTCGCAAAATCCTAATAGCGAACCGAGGTGAAATCGCGTTACGCATTGTTCGTGCATGCCGAGAGCTTGGAATAAGAACCCTAGCTGTTTATTCTGAAGCTGATGAACAATCGTTGCATGTTCAACTTGCGGATGAAGCTATCTGCATCGGACCTGCCCCTGGAAGTGAAAGTTACTTACGGGCAGACCGTATTCTAAGTGCAGCTGAGCTCGCGGATGTAGATGCCATTCACCCCGGTTACGGCTTTCTTTCAGAAAATGCAGAATTTGCAGAACAGTGCGAGTCATGTGACATAACTTTCATTGGCCCAAAATCAGAGACTATCCGCCAAATGGGACACAAAGCGAGAGCAAGGGAAACTGTATCCAAAGCAGGAGTTCCGATTATCCCGGGAAGTGACGGTCCTATTGATGATGAAAAACTAGCAATCAAAACTGCCCAAAAAATCGGCTTTCCTGTCATTATCAAAGCGGTTGCAGGTGGAGGGGGCCGCGGGATGAGAATTGCTCATAACGCAGCCAGCTTTGCTAAAGAATTTCAATCTGCACGGCTCGAAGCCGAGAAAGCTTTCGGGGACGGCTCCCTGTACATTGAGAAGTATCTCGAAAACCCTAGGCACATAGAATTTCAAATCCTAGCCGACCAGCATGGAAATACCATCCACTTGGGAGAAAGAGATTGCTCCGTACAACGAAGGCACCAAAAAGTTATCGAGGAATCACCCTCCCCTTTTCTTGATAAAAGTTTACGCAACCGCATGGGAAAAGCGGCTATCAAGGCGGCCCTTGCCGCTGATTATGTAAATGCGGGAACGATTGAGTTTCTAGTCGATGCCAAAGGAAATTTCTACTTCATTGAAATGAATACTCGCATTCAAGTCGAACATGGGGTTACAGAAGAAGCGACCGGAGTTGACCTGATCAAAGAGCAAATTCAAATCGCTTCGGGTAACCGTTTATCGCTCTCCCAAAAAGATATATCTCTTTCTAAGCATGCCATTGAGTGTAGAATTTGCGCAGAAAACCCAGCCAAAGGGTTCATCCCATCTCCCGGCACCATTGATCTTTACTATGCCCCCGGTGGACATGGCGTCCGAGTTGATTCACATGTATACGGAGGATATACGGTTTCCCCTCACTATGACAGTATGATCTGTAAATTGATCACTTATGGAAGAACAAGAAAAATTGCGTTGGATCGAATGTATCGTGCATTGAGTGAATATTTAATTAGAGGCATTGATACTAATATAGAATTCGTCAAAGCGGTCATCCTTGATCCTGCTTTTAGGCAGGGTGAAGCCACTACTTCCTATGTTGAGGAGTTTTTAGCAAGAGCCCCCAAGGAGTTATTTGAAAAAAAACCTAAAGATTAAAAGACAATGAGTAACAAGAAGAAGGATGACAGTGTTGAAGATTCAATTCCAACGATATCAGGGGAATCGAGCGAACTCGGATGTATAAGAATTAATCACAGTGTTGTTGCGGGGATCGTCCGACTTGCTACCCAATCGGTTTCGGGCGTAGTCAATGTAGGTGGCGGTGGGGTGGTGGAAGGGCTTACAGATTTCTTTTCCAAAAAAGAATCGGAAAGAGGCGTCAAAGTTGCGGAAGCCAAAGATGGAGGTTATGATATTGAGGTTCGAGTAGTCCTCGAATTTGGTGTTGATTTGGCAAAAGTAGGTGTTGCCATACAGCAATCAGTGAGAGATCAAATCTTGGCTATGACCGGAAACCACACCAAAAATATTGATGTGGTTATTGATGACATAAAAATGGATTCTTCTGATAAAGAAGATGATGATATTGAATGGGCAGAAAAAGCAGATTAGTCTTACACAATTAATTTGTGAGTCTGGAGAATTTTACGCGTTTTTTTACTTGGTCATACCAAGAGGCAATTTATAGCTCTCATTATTGGTATGCTTTCCTTATTTTCCTTCTATTGCTTCTACTTTTTTGGGCACTTGGAAAAATCAAGCGGGAGTTACTCCCCGTGTTTAAAGACGATGAAGGCCTTGTTCGAATCACTCCTCATGCCCTGCATGAGCTTGTAAAGAAGACATGTGAGGACATGGAAGGCATTTTCAACCCAACTACAACCATCAAAAAAAAGAGCAGTGGCATCAGACTTGATGTACAACTGAGAATCCAAACGGACTGCAATGTCCAAGAAACCAGGCTTGAGCTAAAGAAAAGGCTGGAAGATGTGATGATCAAAAAACTAAACTTTGAGAATTTTGAAGGTGTTGACATCCTCATCAAAGGGTTTCAAACAAAAAAATAGCCAGATGAAAAAACGAACTGAGTCAGTATTCTAAAGACTCAAATCGATTTCATGGAAACACCCAAAGTGCTCACACCATCAACGGAAAGCTAAAGGTTGTGGCAATTGCTAGCCTTTGTTCAATTCTTTAAGGATTGGATGACAAATAGTGATTTCAATTCGAGTACCTCGGACATCCGCAAAACAAGTATCACCAATTTTCACTTCACTACCTGAAGTAAAAAGAGCACTACCCATAGGCTGTTCAGCGGAAGGTGAAAAGCCACCAGATAAAACCTCCCCCACAATCGAATCAATCTGGTAAATTTCACAACCAGTTCGCGGAATTCGTCTTCCCTTCACCCGAAAATACTTAACAAGCTGCTTGTCATTCTTCATCCACTCCTTTGTCAGTGCATTTTTACCAATAAAATCAGTTTTATTTAGGTCCACACTCCACTTCAAACCGGCCTGTAAGGGTGAAATCATTTCCGACAACTCATGACCATAGAGTGGAAAGCCAGCTTCTAATCTCAAACTATCCCTTGCGGCAAGCCCGGCCCAGCTTACATCCATATTCAAACCCGTTTCATCAAGAGCTTCCGCAATATCACGCACCGTACCTCGATCACAATAAAGCTCAAACCCGTCTTCACCTGTATAACCGGTTCTGGCCACCATGATTTCCGTTTCATTAAAAGTAAAATTTTTGAAATCCATTTTTTTGAGAAACCTAATGTTTTCTCCGAAAATAGAACAAAGAATTTCTTCACTCACTGGGCCCTGTACTGCAATCTGACCGAAATTGGTAGAGACATCTTCGACCTCACACTCAAATTTTTCCGAATGCTTCTGCAGGTGCTTAACATCTTTTTCAATATTCGAAGCATTTACGCAGAGAAAATAGCTCTCCTCATCTATCTTGTAGCATATAAGATCATCAATGGTTCCCCCATTGGGGTTACATAAGGGAGAATAAATCCCTTTCCCTAAAGGGAACTTCGTAATATCCTGGGTTAAAACAAAAGAAAGAAACTCGGTGGCCTCTTTTCCTTTTACAACAATTTCCCCCATATGGCTCACATCAAAGAAGGAGGTCGTTCTTCTTGTTCGTAAGTGCTCATCAATTGAACTTCCGTAAGATATCGGCATTTCCCAACCCGCAAAGGGAGCAAACTTAGCACCTTTAGATTGATGAAATGAGTGTAACGGTAGTGTTTTCATGATCATTAATTTCTTACTTGCTTGCCATTCCTGTAAGGCAATATTTTATGAATCTCAATGGATGCAGGTTTTGTAAAGACCAATTAAGTAATACGCAATGTCTTTGGATTTAATCGTTGCGGTATCCCTAACCATTGGGATTTCTGCCCTTTGCTCTACCCTCGAGGCAATGATATTGAGCATTACCTCTGCGGAGCTTGAAAACCTCAAGATCACCTCTCCTCGAAGAGGTAATTTACTATCAAAATTTAGAAATGAATTGGAAGAAACAAGTTCTGCCATTTTAAGCTTAAATACCATAGCCAACACTTTGGGTGCCACCCTTGTTGGAGGGATTGCAGAAAAATCTCTCGGAGGTGATGGTAATAACTTATTTATTTTTGCAATCGGTATGACTCTGGGAATTCTTTTCTTCGCTGAGATTCTACCAAAAAACCTAGCAGTTTCTTACCGCTCCGACATGATTGGGCACCTGGTCTACCCTCTTTGGTTTGTTAGAATAATCATGACCCCTTTCTCCAAAGTCTGCAAGGCAACGGTGAAAGCCGTTGTTCCCGTTAAAGAAAAAGACGAGGAGAGTGATGAGCAGGAAATTATTCTTCTTGCACGGAAAGGTGCCAAGGAGGGGACATTGACCAGTCAGGAAAAAGACTGGATTACGAATGCCCTGAAACTTGATAACATCCCTGTACATGAGATCATGACCCCTAGAACCGTTATGTTCGCCTTAGATGAGAACCTGACTGTAAATGAAACTTTTTTATCTCACCCCAATATCCCTTTTGCAAGAATCCCTATATTTGAAGAATCAATTGACCATATTACAGGTATTGTAAGGAGGCGGGATCTGCACAATTCAATCGTAGAAGAAAAACCTGAGCTTACGCTCAAAGAAATTTCATTAGAGACTGTTTTTTTACCCGAAAATGTATCCGCAGATAAAGCCCTCCGCCTGCTACTCTCAGAACATGTTCAGTTGTGCGTAGTTGTGGATGAATTTGGATCGGTTGTCGGAGTTCTCGCGATGGAGGACATTATTGAAAGTATCTTGGGGCAGGAAATTTTTGAACATGACGATATCGCAGTCGATATGAGAGAGCTTGCTAAAAGAAAACACTTGGAACGGTTAAGCTCCCAAGAAAAAAACTTAGAGCAAAATTAGTAATGTTTTATTCTGATCAGTTCTACCACTGGACTCACAACCTTAGCCCCTTTCTGTGGCAGTTCCCTGACTCCTGGGGAAATTGGGGCCCGGGCGGAATCCGATGGTATGGAGTCTCATACCTTTTAGGCTTTATTTCCGCCTACTTCTTACTGCTCTTTTATTACAAGAAACAGAAGAGTCCTTATGACTCCGAACAAATCATGAACCTCATGACTTTCCAGGTAATCGGCGTTCTCGTTGGAGGCAGAATTGGTTATGTTCTGCTTTATCAATGGGATAGTTTACTAGCCGACCCATTTATGATTCTTCGTGTGTGGGAAGGCGGAATGGCAAGCCATGGTGGATTTTTAGGAGTTACAATTGCCACAATTTGGTACGCCAGACACTCCAAGCAAACTATTTTTCCGATTGCCGACCTTCTGGTAACGGTTGTGCCCCCTGGTCTTTTTTGTGGACGAATTGCAAATTTCATCAATGGGGAGCTTTGGGGGAAAACAACAAATCTTTCATGGGGTGTACTTTTCCCTAAAGCACCTGATTTTATCTTGGGAGTAGCTAGACATCCTTCTCAAATTTATGCCGCAGTTCTTGAGGGGCTCATCCCCTTCTTTGTTATTCAATACCGATTCTGGAGGACAAATGTTAGTTTAGATTATCCGGGAAGACTGTCAGGAGAATTTTT
>Ga0233450_10003159_pt1 | contig 15655 bp, 8 predicted proteins | sample 011ome_30_FD_189956 | JGI IMG/M metagenome (GOLD analysis project Ga0233450, IMG submission 189956) | Coastal salt marsh microbial communities from the Groves Creek Marsh, Skidaway Island, Georgia - 011501CT (spades assembly) | ecosystem: Environmental > Aquatic > Marine > Intertidal zone > Salt... | reverse complement strand
CCAACTGCTAGATGAGGCAGGCCTTGAAAGCAGACAAAGATTTGCTGATTTTTTAAAGCAAACAAAACTAAAGGAATTGAGCATTGAAAAAATCCTTTTTTTGCTATCAAAACAGAATGATGCTGAAATACAGTCTCTTGCTTCCTTGCAGAATTTTCTATTATTTATCGTAGAAAAAAAACATGGCATTAATAAAAAACAACCTATTGAGCAATTTACCTTATTACTAAATGAAGTAAGAGATAAATCTAATTGGTTAAAAATTTATAAATTATTACCCTTTGAAATCAGTATTTTAGAATCAATAAACAAAGTAGTTAATTCAATAAATTCAGTAATAATTCCTAATAAAATTGATTTTAAAAAGTATATCTCCGTACTAGATTATTACTTTGAAAATATCGTTCCACGTGCCCAACAACAAAATTTTGAGGTCACACTTTCCGGTTTTTTGGAAGACCATATCGTAGAGTATGACGCAATTTGGCTTATGAATATGAATTCCTGCTTTTGGCCAAGAAAAATTAATTACAATCCCTTCCTATCCAGAGCTATTTTAGGAAAATATCATATCAAAACCGATGACTTTTATGACGAGTTAACCAAGCTTAAAATTGGCCAACTTTCCAGCAAGACATCCAGCCTAACTCTGTCTTTTGCTGAAATTGATAATGATTTACTCATGACACCATCGTTAATTGAACATATAAATACTTCAACTATTGTTACTGAGAAACTTCTAAAGCATTCATTACTAAGTCACCAAGAATTTTTACAGGATGATTTTTCATTACCAATAAAATCTGATGGGCTGTTTCTAAATAGAGGTATAAATACTCTCGAAAACCAACGAAAATGTCCTGCATGGGGATTCTATGAAAATCGTTGTGGTGCCATCCGTTTTGAAACGAATGATCCATATGAAATTACCAAAATGGAGGAAGGAAGTTTAATACATAAGTGTTTAGAGCAATTTTGGAAGAAACATAAAACTCAAGCAAACCTTCTTAAATTAAATAGTCAAGAATTAAAAAACATAATTAGAGAATATATCGATAACGAAATCATCACGTTACATAAAGCAAAAAAAAGTATCAGCAATGACCTTTGGGATTGTGAAAAAGAATATCTTCATTCAGTTCTTTATAAATGGCTTAACTTTGAATGTGAGCGCAGTCCTTTTGAAGTTTTAGATACTGAAAAAAATTATGAAGTAAATATTGGGCCCTTAAAGTTCAACGTCCGTATCGACCGAATCGATAAGTTAGTAGGAGGTGAATTAATTATATTAGATTACAAAACTGGTAATAATCCCATTAGCCGTAAAGGTTTATTTAGCCAGGAAATTGATGATCTGCAGTTAGCTATCTATGCTTGCTATACCCCATTAAAGAAAGTAAGCGGAGTGGGTGTAGCATTGATTAATCGAAAAGATAATAAGCTTTACGGAATAACTTCACAAAAAAATCTAAATCTATCAAAAACATTTAACGCAAAAATTGACTCCAAAGAAGTCAGCACCTGGGATGAATTGTTATCTCAGTGGGGTCAGATCATTAAGGAGGCTGCATCATCATATAAAGATGGAGAATGTGGTATTAAGTTTAAGGATAATACTGAATTTAAATATTGTCGAATTCTACCGCTACTTAGGCTTCCAGAAAAAAGATATCAATATGAATGCGGTTATGAGTAAGAGAATTCCTACGGATCAGCTTCAAAGAGAAATGGCTATTGGGGCGGGCTCTTTTCTTGTTGAAGCGCCAGCTGGTTCAGGAAAAACTAGTATATTAATTAAGAGATTCCTGCATCTTCTCTTAAAGGTAGATGAGCCAACTGATGTTATTGCAATTACATTCACCAACAAAGCTGCAATGGAGATGAGGCTTAGAATTGAAGAAGCCCTTATGAAAAAAAATGATGAAGAAAGAGAATTAATAGAGGCTATTTGGCAAAGAGCAAAAAAATTGGGGTGGAGCTTAAGGTTTAATGAAGATCTTAGAATCATGACAATTGACAAATTAGCGACTCAGATTGTAAATCAAACGTCAATATTTGAGAATCTAGGAAGAAATTATTATACCGATGAAAATCCCGAGGAAATATATATCCAGTCGATCAAAGAGGTTGTCAATGAGAGTCAATATATCAAGACACTTCTTAAAAACCAAAATAACGATACATCAAAAATAATACAACAACTGGTGGATGCCATAAAAAAAAGAGGTCAATGGTTACCAAGACTTCTTAAATTTAAAGATAAGAATATGGCTGAACTCTCTCAAGATTATTCAAATTATTCAAGATCAGAAATAAAGGAAATATTAAACAAAATTGGTCAAAATTTTAATAGTAATGAAAAAAATGAAATTTTCGGATTTGTTGATGAGATACATAGCTCCACAAAACATGCTGAGGAATGGCAAACATGGCTTGCCTTTGCAAAAATAATTTTTACTAGTAATCATGATATAAGGAAAAAATTTGATATAAGACAGGGTATTAGTAATGATGAGAACGGAAAAAAATTAAAGGTAAAAATTAAAAATTTTTTAAATAAAAATATACATAAAATCAATGTTTTAAAATTAATTTTTAAGGTTGATTATCTCAATAAATATGACCATTTCTTGCCTATAGTCCCTGATCTTCTTTTAATTCTTGTTGCCACTTGTGAAAAATTAAATGGTAAGTTTTTAGCGCAAAAGATTCATGATTTTGAACAGATTATGATCAATGCCAATCAAGCCTTAGAGCAAACAAACCTAGCAGAAATTCTGGATATGAATATCGAACATATCCTTGTCGATGAGTTTCAGGATATAAATTACAGTCAATTGCGTTTTCTCGAATTGTTAACACAAAACTTTGGCGCAAGTGAGAGTAAAACGTTTTTTGCTGTTGGTGACCCGATGCAATCAATTTATCGATTTAGAAAAGCTGAGGTTGAAATTTTTAGCCGCCTACAACTTAACAAAAAGCTTGGAGAGGACCTAGAAATTCAACCACTTTATCTAAACACTAATTTTCGATCAAACACGAATATTATTGACTGTTTAAATAATACATTTGCAAACCTCTTTCCATCAGAAGATGATTTGTCCTTAGGAAGAATCGCCTATAAACCCGTAATTCAAGGTGGGGAAGAAATTTCTGGAGAAGGTGTTCACTATCAATTATTAGATATTGAAACTGACAATAAACGAATTCGAGAAAAAGAGGAAGCAAATTATATTGCTAAAAAACTTGAAGAGCTCAGGGAATTAAACCCAAATGCGACGATTGCTGTTCTTGCTCGATCAAGATCACATTTGAATGATCTCCTGCCAATTATAAAGAGAGAATACAGCTCCTTAGCAATCCAAGCTGTAAAAATATTCCCAGTTAGTGAAAATCAAGCTTTCGTAGATATCCTTACCCTAACCAAAGCATTATTTAATTTTGATGACAGAGTATCTTGGATGACAGTATTGAAGTCACCATGGATTGGTTTAACGAATGTTGATTTTGTTAAATTATTTGAAATTGATCATGAAAAGACGGTATGGGAGACAATAAATGATAAGACGGTTGTTAGTTCTTTATCAAAAAGCAGTCAATCAAGGCTCAATTACTTTGCAAATATTATAAAAAAAAATATTTGTATTCGCTCAAGAGTCTCCAATAGATTTTTTATTGAATCAATATGGACTCAATTAAACGGTCAATACGCATTAATACATGAGTCAGACCTCGAGATAATAGATATTTTTTTAGGCTTAATTGAAAAATATAGCAAATCATTAATTTCGATTGATTTTGAGGGCCTTGAACGTCAGATTGAGAATGAACGCTTGAATACAAGTGCGCATTCGTTAAATCCAATACAATTTTTAACAATCCATAATGCAAAGGGATTACAGTTTGATATTGTTTTGATACCTGGTATGAACAAACAGGTTCAATATGAGAACAAATCACTTTTTTATATCGATAAGGGTTATATATCAATTATCCATGAAAATGACGATAAAGATTTATATGATTATCACAGAGAGAACGAACTAGAACGAATTGCAAACGAACAAATACGATTGCTTTATATTGCAATCTCTAGAGCAAAAAAAGAGTGTTACATGATTGGTTCATTAAATAAAACTAAAGAAGATGAAGATCGGCACAAACATGGTTCATTCCAAAAAATAATTTCTGCAGTGATGCAACCAAAGGTAATTTCAATAAAACCAAAATTAATAGCTGAAGATTATGCAGAATTCACCCCAAAACTAAGGAGGTTAAAAGATACATTTTTTATTAATAATAACAATTTAAACTTTGAGGATAGTCTTGATGGGATCAATCTCGCTGCTAAAGATAATACCAATAATATTTTTATCTTTACTGGTGAAATTATTCATAAGTATTTTGAATTAATAATTAAAAATCAGTTAGATATTGATTTTATTTTAGGTAAAAAATTAAGTTATATTGAAGCACTTTTTACTAACCAGAGATTTTCAAATAGCGAAATTAAACTGGGGCTAGGTACCCTTAACCAGTCCTTGCAACATTTACAAAAAAAAGAAGTTGGAAAATGGATTTATAAGCTACACAAAGAGGACTATCTGGAATCAAGATATATCTTTATTGACGAACTCGGTTCCAAGAGAACTTTAATTCCAGATAGATCTTTTGTGGACAACGGGATTCGTTGGCTCATTGACTATAAAACCGTTTTCAACGAGACAAATTTAAAAAGTCATGCTGGTCTTTATAAATCCCAGTTGGATACGTATGCAAAAATTTTTAACGATAATTACCCTATAAAAAAAGCTATTTATTTTTGCAAAGATGGTGAACTAATTTGTGTTGATTGATTTAATGTATTTGTTTTAGCACATCGTCAATAAAGTTTATTCTTTCATCAAGCTCTAAAAAGTTTTTTATAATTCTGAGCCGGCTAGGCCCGTTCATTTTATATGAATGATCTGATTGAATTAAATCTATTATTTTCACGGGGTCTATATTTGCGTTAGGTTTAAATGCTATTTCGATTGACGCACTGCCTGCATCTATTTTTTCAATTTCATAAGCTTGTATCATAATTCTCAATGTGTGTAACAAGATCAAGTTTTTCGTTTGCTCCGGCATTAATCCAAAACGATCAATAAATTCTTCCTCAAGTTCTTTCAGCGCCTCATAATTTTTGCAACTTGATAATCTTTTATAAAGAATTAATCGCTCGTTGGTATTGGGGACATAGTCATTCGTGATTATTGTCGGTAGATGCAAATTGATATCCACATTAGCCTTTATTGGATCCTCAAGATCAAGAGACTTACCCATTTTCAGTTGTCTGACGGCATGATTGAGCATATCGATATAAAGATTAAATCCAATTTCATGAATTTGGCCACTTTGGTTATCTCCCAATAACTCGCCTGCCCCCCTAATTTCAAGATCATGAATTGCAAGGTAATAGCCAGACCCCAAATCCTCAAGAAGCTGAATTGCCTCAAGCCTTTTTTTTGACTGCGATGATAGTTTACGGTCTTCATCTAGCAACATATAGGCATATGCTTGATGATGCGATCTACCTACCCTACCCCTTAGCTGATGAAGTTGTGCCAATCCAAACTTGTCTGCGCGATTTATAATAATTGTATTCGCAGTAGGTATGTCAATTCCTGTCTCAATAATCGTTGAACAAAGCAACAAATTGATACGCTGCTGATGAAAGTCTTGCATCACATGCTCTAAATCTTTTTCCCTAAGCTGGCCATGAGCAATGCCAATTCTTGCCTCGGGCAACAATTTGGATAGTTTTTCATATTGAGACTGAATTGTTTTTACATCATTATGTAAAAAATAAACTTGCCCCCCTCGGTTAAATTCCCTCAAAACTGCTTCTCTAATAATGCCCTGGCTGTGGTTAACAACAAATGTTTTTATTGATAATCTTTTTTGAGGGGGTGTGGCAATTATTGAAAACTCTCTTAAACCCTCCATTGCCATCGACAATGTTCTAGGTATTGGGGTGGCCGTTAAGGTCAGGACGTCAACATTAGTTCTAAATTTTTTTAATTTTTCCTTTTGCCTTACCCCAAAACGATGTTCTTCATCAATGATGATTAAACCAACATCTTTAAATTTAACATCATCTTGGATGATTCTGTGTGTTCCAATAAGAATATCAACATGACCCGATTTTAGTTGCTCTAGAGTCTCAGATTGCTCTTTTTTTGATTTGAATCTTGAAATTTCTTCAACACGAACTGGCCAATTAGCAAAACGATCGCTAAAGTTATTATAGTGTTGCTCCGCAAGAAGAGTTGTAGGAACCAAAACAATGGTTTGTTTTTCATTCATAGCAGAAATAAAGGCTGCTCTAAGTGCCACTTCCGTTTTACCAAAACCCACGTCACCGCAAATAAGTCGGTCCATAGGTCTTTTTGATTCCATATCTCTAATAACATGCTCAATAGCTTCTTTTTGATCCGGTGTCTCTTCAAAGGGAAACCCATCAGCAAATCGTTGATAGTCATCTATATTTATCGAGAATTGTTTTCCTTGTTTTAATGACCTTTTGGAGTAAAGATTTAATAACTCTGCAGCAGTATCATGAATTTGAATAAGGGCTTTCTTTTTTGCCTTTTCCCAAGTTCCTGAGCCTAGTTTATGCAAAGGGGCTGTTTCAATTGGGCCCCCGGAATATCTGGAAATATAATGAAGTTGCGCTACGGGAACATAAAGTTTGTCCCCTCGCTCATAATGCAAAAGCAGAAATTCACTTTCCCCATCACCAAAATCCAAATTAAATAAACCTTGATATCTCCCCACCCCATGTTGCTCATGCACAACTGGGTCTCCAATATCAAGCTCTGTTAGATCTTTTACAATGACGTCACTATTAAAATTCTTATCTCGGGTGGATCGTTTTTTTTGCTTCACAAAATTTGGAAAAATTTCATTTTCAGTGATTATGAGATATTCGTCAGTTTCAAAACCACTATGAAGGGGACTTACCGCTAAATTTATCAGATCATCTGATTTGTTAAAATGATCCCAATTTTCTACTTTAGCAAAGCGTAACTTATTCTGCTCTAATAATTGGCTTAAAGTCTCTCTGCGCCCCAATCCTTCAGCACCTATCAAAGTTTTTTTATTTTTTTTGGTAATAAACCCATGTAATTTTGCTAGCGGTTCATCCCGATCTCGATCAATAGCTAAGTTTTCAAGCATAAATTCATTCTTTTTAATTTTTTGAACATGATCAAAACTGTGAAGTTTATTAAGGAAAATATCAATTTTAATTAATACCTTTTCAGGCTCCAAAATTGGCCTCTCAGCATCATAGGCAAATAATTTAAAACGTTTGCTGGCCTCACTCCAATAATTTTCAGCACAACTTTCAAAGCTATCTAAATAAAATATTTGGTCACTTGAGTCCAAATAGTCAAAAATCAAGTCGCAACTATCGAAGAAAAGAGGTAGGTACCATTCCATTCCGGAAAAAGGAATGCCATTGCTAACACTTTTATATATTCGGGATTTAGAGGGGTCGCCCTCAAAAGCTTCACGATAATTTTCTCTAAAAATCCTAATACCTTCCTCGTCCAAGGGACATTCTCTTGCAGGAAGCAAAGATATTTCTTTGACCGGATAAAGACTCCGCTGCGTATCTGCGTCAAAAGTTCTTATCGATTCAATTTCGTTATCAAAAAAATCAAGCCTGTACGGGACTGTGGACCCCATTGGATATAAATCAATAATGCCACCCCTTACAGCGTATTCACCATGGTTTATTACCTTATCTACATAACGATATCCTGCAGAAATTAATTGGCTTTTAAAGGCAACTATATCCACAGTCTGTTTTTTTTTAAATAAAAAACTGTATCTTTCAATATAATTTCTTGGGGGTAAATAATGGAGACATGTCGAGATAGGCAAAAGATTAATATCAAATACTCTTTGAGTCATTTGAAATAACGTTTGAAGCCTCTCGGAGGTTAGGTCTGGATGGGGGGATATTTCATCGTAAGGTAAAGTTTCCCAATCAGGTAAAAGGTTGACTTTAATCTCCGGGTAAAACCACTTAATCTCCTCCTGTAATTGGATGGCCTCAAATACAGTTGATGTAAAAATATTTAATGATTTATTTTGAGGAGATAAATTGTTCTTAAATAATTTACCTAACTCAATAGCCAAATATCCATTTTGATTTAACATAAAAGAGGAATACCCATAATCATTTTCTATTTTTCTCAACCTACTCTATTATTAAAAACGTGACATTATAAACAAATTAAACACAATCAAGAGGTAAATCATGAATGACAAAGAATTAGTTGCCAACGAAGCTCTCAAGTATGTAAAAAACGGAATGACTATTGGGCTTGGTACCGGTTCCACAGCAAATATTTTTATAGAGGCACTTGCAAAAAAAATAAAAGAAGAATCGCTGGATGTTAAGGTGGTTGCCAGCTCAACTGTTAGCCAGCTAAAAGCTCAAGAAGTTGGATTAGATTATATTTCCCTAGATCAAATTTCTAAAATTAATCTATATGTTGACGGCGCTGACGAGCTGACAAAAAAACTTGAGGTCCTAAAAGGAAGAGGTTACGACTTAGTTCGAGAAAAACTTTTAGCGCAAGCAAGTGAATCCTTTATTGTGATTGGTGATAAATCTAAATATGTATCTAAAATTGGTGAAAATTATCCTATCCCCGTCGAAATTACACCATTTGCATGGAAAATAACAAAAAATATTATTGAGAAAATTGCCGAAGATTGTGTTTTACGACCCAATGCAGCCGGCGATGCATTTGCCATTACTTCATGCGGTAATTATGTTTTAGATTGCAAATTTAAATATAGTGATTTGTCAAAACTTAACCATGAAATTGCAAGTATACCTGGTGTGATCGAGCATGGAATATTTGTTAAGTTGGCAAAAGTAGTCTTAGTTGCCAATGATGGTGAAATTATTAAATATAATTAATATAAATTAAATTTTTATAACCTTTAGACCATTCATGTAGGAGACTAAAGCAGATGGAATATTTATATACCCCTCTTTTGTTTGATTATTTTCTATGACCGCTACGAGCGCACGACCAACTGCCAAACCAGAACCATTTAGAGTATGGACAAGTTTATTTTTTTTACTGTCATCTTTAAATCTGGCCATCATGCGTCTAGCTTGAAAGGATTCACAATTTGAAACTGAAGAGATTTCACGGTATACATTTTGTGAGGGCAGCCATACCTCCAGATCATAAGTCTTAGAAGCACTAAATCCCATATCACCTGAACACAAAGAAACTACACGATATGGAAGCTCAAGCTTTGTGAGAATATTTTCTGCATGATTAACCATTTCTTCTAATGCCGTATAAGACTTATCCGGATGAGTAATTTGTACCATCTCAACTTTCTCAAATTGGTGTTGACGAATCATGCCTCTTGTATCTTTTCCGTACGATCCAGCCTCTGACCTGAAGCAGGGAGTCAAAGTAGTTAATTTGATGGGTAGGTCGCCTTCCTCCTGTATGGAGTTTCTCACAATATTTGTTAATGGAACTTCTCCGGTAGGTATTAAATACAGCAGATCATTTTCACCTTTTTTGGTAAGAAACAAATCCTCTTCAAATTTTGGAAGTTGACCTGTACCAACCAAAGAGTCTGCATTTACTAGGAATGGGGTATAACATTCCTCATAACCATGTTCATTTACTTGGACATCAAGCATGAATTGGCCGATTGCACGATGAAGTCTCGCAATTTGATTGCGCATTAATGTAAATCTTGATCCCGATAATTTTGAACCTAAATCAAAATCAAGACCCAATTTCGAGGCAACATCAACATGATCTTTAACTTCAAAATCAAATTTTTTTTTGCTTCCAACCTCCCTAATGACGATATTATCGGCTTCATTCTTTCCAATGGGTACTGTTGGATGAGGAAGATTTGGTATTTCCATTAAATAATCATTTATTTTTTGCTGAACCTCATGAAGTTGGATCTCAATCATTTTTAAATCTGCTGAAGTTTTAGAAACCTCCCGCATTAAATCATCAGTATTTTTTAGTAATGATTTTTCAACACCAATTTTTTTGGACAATTGATTGCGAACTTCTTGGAGCTCCTGCGTCTTAATTTGAATTTTTTTTCTTTCCTCCTCAAGTTCTAAGAAAAGTTTTGAATTAAAATGAAATCCCCTTAAACTTAGCTTTTCAACGGCTTGGCTGGTATTTTCTCTTAAAAAATTTATATCAATCATGGTCCTTACTTTCCTCGTTCGCAGAATCTAGCTTTTTTAAAAAGTCTTTTTTTTCAGAAATTTTTTTTTCTAAACCCCTATCTGTTGGTTTGTAAAATTCTACAGGTTCAACCTCGTCAGGGAAATATTTTTCACCAGCTGCATAACCATGAGGTTCGTTATGTGCATATCTATAATCCTTCCCATAGTTAAGCTCTCTCATCAATTGAGTTGGCGCATTTCTTAGATGCAAGGGGACGTCATAATGTCGCTGATCTTCTACAAAGGATTTAACTTCGTTATATGCAACATAAGCACTATTACTTTTGGGAGCCATAGAGAGATATATTACTGCATTGTTTAAAGCCAACTCTCCTTCAGGAAAACCTAACCTCTCATATATTTGATATGCCTCAAGAGCAATTGTTTGGGCTCTAAGGTCAGCTAATCCAATGTCCTCAATAGCTATTCTTAGGATCCTTCTTGCCAAATATAATGGATCCGCACCACCATCAATCATCTTAAAAAGCCAAAAAATTGCAGCATCAGGGTTCGATCCTCTTACAGATTTATGTAGTGCAGATATTTGATCATAAAACTGCTCTCCGCCCTTATCAAAACTTCTTGATTTATTTGTAATAACTTTTTTTACAATTTCATCATTTATAGTATCTGAGTTATCTGAGCTTAATCTTTGAAAGATTATCTCAATAATATTGATTAGCCTTCTAGCATCCCCTGATGCATAATCCAACAAAATTTTTTTTGCGGCATCATTAATCTTGTAATGATCATAATGCTTTAGCACTCTCGATACAATCAAACCAAGCTCTTCCTGCGTTAAAGATTTAAGGGTAAATACTTGGCACCTACTTAGCAACGCTTTATTAACCTCAAACGACGGATTTTCAGTCGTAGCACCAATAAATGTTATGAGGCCGGACTCAATATGAGGAAGGAAGGCATCTTGCTGACTTTTATTGAACCTATGAACTTCATCAACAAATAGAATAGTTTTCTTACTTTGGAGTTCTAGAAGCATCTTAGCTTTCTCAACTGCCTCCCTAATTTCTTTAACACCTGAAAGAACTGCAGATACCTCTAAGAACTCATAATTTGATGATTCTGAAATCACATGCGCGAGTGTCGTTTTTCCAACACCTGGAGGTCCCCATAAAATCATTGAAGGTAAGTTTTTGGTCTCAATTGCCACTCTTAAAGGCTGACCATCACCAATGATATGTTGCTGCCCAATGACATCGTTAATATTTGATGGTCTTAATGTTTCCGCTAAAGGTAAATTATGTTTCTGCAATGCCTAATTTTTTATGACGTCTACGTCATCTGGAGTGTTAAAGAGGAAAAAAGCATTATTGATTTTGGAATTATTGACAACATCTTTAAATACAATTGTAGTTGTATAGTCGAAATTGTCTAAAACCTCCATCACTGAAATTTTTTGCTTGTTAAAAAAAATTTCTATTTTTTTAAAGGTCGTCATTTCTAAGTTTTTTGGGGTAGCCCTAAACCATATGTTACCTTCTCTATCAATCTCTTCAATAACAAAATAATCCCTTGCCTTATCACTCACTAGTAACATGGCGGGGCTTACGCCTCCAAGCTTTTTAAGTGGGCTCACAATTACCTGTTTGAGTTCTGGATCATAAAGATACAAAATTTCTCCATCACTTATAATCTGATTTTTGAAAGGTTTTTTGTAGTTCCACTTAAACATGTTTGGTTTTTTAAAATAGAAATTACCATCAACCTCTTGAATAATATCGCCTTGTAAATCAACGACTGTTTGATGAAAATCTCCCTGCATTGTATTGGTTTCACTTACAATTATTGAGAATCGATTTGCATCATTAGCTGACAAGTGAGTCCAAAAAAGTACTAAAAAAAATGTGAATAAAATTCTAATCATCTGACGCTGAAGGAGCAATGATTTCTCGATTTCCATTGCTTTGCATTGGTGAAATCAATCCTGCCTTTTCCATATCCTCAATAATTCTGGCTGCTCGATTGTAGCCAATCCGTAAATTTCTTTGTACATAGGATATTGACGTTTTTTTTGTTTTTAGGACTATGGCGACAGCCTCGTCGTATAAAGGGTCTTTTTCACCCTCGGCTCCTGAACCTTCAATGCCATCGACATGATTAAATTCATTAGGATTTAAAACTTCATCAAGATATTGCGGCTCCCCTTTTGCCTTCAAGAAATTAACAACTTTATGGACCTCTTCATCGGAAACAAAAGCACCATGAATTCTATTTGGATAACTGCTACCCGATCCCATGTAAAGCATATCGCCTTTACCTAAAAGAGTTTCCGCTCCCATTTGATCAAGAATGGTTCTTGAGTCAACTCTACTTGAGACTTGGAAGGCAACTCTTGAGGGAATATTTGCTTTTATTAGGCCCGTTATTACGTCGACTGAGGGTCTTTGCGTTGCTAAAACGAGATGGATTCCAGACGCCCTAGCCTTTTGAGCAAGTCGAGCAATTAACTCCTCAATTTTCTTTCCAACAACCATCATAAGATCAGCTAATTCATCAATAACTATCAGAATTTGTGGCATTTCTTCCAAAACTTCAGGGTTCTCTGGGTCAAGCGAGAAGGGATTGGTTAATGGGTCATTTTTTTCAATGGAGTCATGAAGTTTTTGATTAAATCCTGCAATGTTCCTTACGCCAAATGTTGACATTAACTTGTAACGCTTCTCCATCTCTGCAACTGCCCAATTTAGCGCATGACCGGCCTGTTTCATGTCGGTAACTACAGGAGCTAATAGATGTGGAATGCCCTCATAGACTGATAACTCCAACATTTTTGGATCAACTAAGATCATCTTCACCTGACTAGGTTTTGCTTTATACAAAATGCTCAAAACTAATGCATTGATTGCCACTGACTTACCGGAACCAGTCGTTCCAGCAATAAGCAGATGTGGCATTTTGCTAATATCAGCCACTTCTGGTTTTCCTGCGATATCTTTTCCGAGAGCAAGGGTTAATAATGCCGATGTGTCTGCAAAAACTTTGGAGCTCATAATCTCAGAGAGGTAGACAACTTGTCGAGAAGAATTAGGAATTTCTAGTCCCATGCATGTTTTTCCGGGGATTGTTTCCACAACCCGCACACTAATTACCGAAAGTGCTCGAGCTAAATCTTTTGATAAATTTGTAACTTGGCTCCCCTTTACACCTGGAGCTGGTTCCAACTCATACCTTGTAATCACTGGCCCAGGCTGAGCTGAAATTACTTTGGCCTCAATTCCAAAATCTAATAATTTTTTTTCAATCAGACGTGATACGAATTCTATTGTTTCCGGTGATTGACTCTTTACTTGATTAGGTGGTTGGTCAAGCAAATGTAATGGGGGTAATTCTGCATCGCTATCACCAAATAAATTTGTTTGCTTCTCTTTGATGACCCGAATACTCTCCTTAATCTTATTTTTTGCTTCAATGATAGTAACTGGAGCTCGGTCCTCCAATTTTTTTCTTTCCAACTGCACAAACTCAGTTCGTTGTTTTTCAAATTTTTTACCCTCTCTCCTATCCTGCCAATCTAAATATTTATTTTGAATAAAATTTATCAAATTAAAAATAAAGTTTCCCACACCTTCGGCAATATTTATCCAAGACCATCCAGTAAATAAACTAAACCCTATCGCAAATGCTATTACAAGAAATATAAGTGATCCAATATATCCAATTGTAGAATAGAGTCCTGAGTGAATTAGATGCCCCAAAAAACCACCCTGGCCTGCAGGAAATTTTGCAAGAATATTTATTAGGTGGCCTGCTTCAAGCGCAGATGAAGAGAGTATTAAAATCAAAAAACCAAGATAGTGAACAACTAAGATATGCTTGGAATGATAATCTTCATTTTCTATTCTAGGGTAAATAAGAAAAATACTGTAAATACTGAGGAAAACTAACCACCAAGCTGAAATTCCAAAGGCATACAAGGTAAAATCTGACAGATAGGCACCTAAAATGCCCCCCATGTTTTGAATATTTATATTATTAACTGCATTCGACCATGAAGGGTCAAGCGGAGAATAACTACCAAGCACCAATGTTATGTAGAGGCCAAGAAATAAGAGGACAAACCATGTAGCCTCACGAAAAATTCTATTAGCTAAAATTTTTGGAACTTGATTGTCAATTATTTTTTTTCCAATTTTTTTGGATCTTTTTTTTGCAAACACGCTTAAGTATTTTTTAAGATAATATCCATAAATTATAGCAGTATGTTAATAAAATAAATCTGTAAATACTTTAAAAAGAATTTATATTTGATTCCGGTGTCACACTCTACTAGAATTGTGACTACTCTAAATTTAGATTGAAAAAATATGACAAAACATTCGCAACTTATTATCTTGGGCTCTGGCCCGGCAGGTTACTCAGCAGCCGTTTATGCTGCACGCGCGAACCTTAAACCAACCTTAATCACTGGGATATCCCAAGGGGGGCAGCTTATGACCACAACTGATGTGGATAACTGGCCTGCTGATGCTGATGGTGTATTAGGTCCTGAATTAATGGCGCGTTTTGAGAAACATGCCAGACGTTTTAATACTGAGATTGTGTTCGACCATATAAATAAATGTGACTTTTCACAAAGACCATTACAGCTATTTGGTGATTCTGAAGAGTATACTTGCGATGCATTGATTATATCGACTGGGGCGTCAGCAAAATATTTAGGTCTGCCAAGTGAAACAAAGTTTCTAGGTAAAGGTGTCTCAGCTTGTGCAACATGTGATGGTTTTTTCTATAAAAATCAAGAAGTTGCAGTAATTGGTGGAGGAAATACTGCTATTGAAGAAGCTTTATATCTCGCAAACATTGCTTCCAAAGTAACTCTTGTGCATCGTCGTGATAAATTTCGTGCTGAAGCGATAATGATGGACAAAGTTCACGAGCTCGTCAAACAAGGAAAAATAGAGTTAGAGTTATTTTATGAGCTTGATGAGGTCTTGGGTGATGATCAGGGAGTGAATGGTATACGAATTAGATCAAGCCAAGACAGTTCTATAAAAGAAATAAAACTTAGCGGTGTTTTTATTGCCATTGGGCATAAACCAAATACTGATATATTCGAAGGGCATTTAAAAATGGAAAATGGATATATCATTACTAAATGCGGACGGGAAGGAAATTATACAGCGACAAGTGTTGAGGGTATTTTTGCCGCAGGGGATGTTCAAGATCACATTTATAGACAAGCTGTCACCAGTGCAGGAACTGGTTGTATGGCTGCGCTGGATGCTGAAAGATTTTTATCTCATCATGGCTAAAAATAATGATACTTTTTTAAATGCTGTAAAAGATGTAAGACCTTTAAAGGTAAAATCACAGGAGGTTTTGCTCTCGCCAAAAAAACCAAAGCCA
>Ga0233450_10003150_pt1 | contig 15682 bp, 16 predicted proteins | sample 011ome_30_FD_189956 | JGI IMG/M metagenome (GOLD analysis project Ga0233450, IMG submission 189956) | Coastal salt marsh microbial communities from the Groves Creek Marsh, Skidaway Island, Georgia - 011501CT (spades assembly) | ecosystem: Environmental > Aquatic > Marine > Intertidal zone >... | reverse complement strand
TTGAATATTTTAGCCAGCAGCATGGGAAGTAGGTTGTTTTTAATAGACTGCTAAGATACTACTTCTGTTGGAATTTTATTTAATGAGACACGCTCTGGTCTCCCGCCACTTTAAACACCGTTCGCCAGAGAATTTTTAGATCCAAACCTAGCGACCTATGCTCCAGATAGTACTTCTCCAGCGCCACTTTAGCTTCTAAAGAAATACTGTCCCTTCCATTTATCTGTGCCCATCCGGTAATCCCGGGCATCTGCTGGTCTACCCCTGCCGCTACCCGGAGCGCCATAAGGTCTTCCTGATTGTACAGCGCAGGCCTAGGCCCCACAAAGACCATCTCCCCCCGCACTATATTAATTAAATTAGGCAATTCATCTAGGGATAATTTCCTAAGCGCCCCTCCCAACCCTAACAGATACTGCTTGGGGTTCTCTAACAAATGTGTGGCCACATTTGGGGTGTTTTTTTTCATAGTCCTAAACTTGTACATGGGGAAAAAACTATAGTCCTTCCCTACTCGTTTCTGCGCAAAAAATACTGGTGCTCCATCTTCTAAAAAAATGGCCAGCCCCACCACTACAAAAAGCGGAGACAGTAGCAACAGCATTAAAAGGGCTATAAGTCTATTCATCTTTGGACTGTAAAAGCATTTGGAAATCTAATTTAATAAGCTCCCAGGCTTTATTTTTATAACAATTGGTCTGAAACCGTGCTTAAATATAGCTTCATAAACGATAGGTTTCAATATTTTTACGAAAAGAAGGCAAACGACTCTCTTTTATGAAAGGAAGTTCTTTTGAGATTAATTCTCTACCATAAAAAGTGAGTATTTCATTGATCTCTATTTCATTACCCCTTTCGAGAACCCTTTGAATCACGGCCCTCTTTTGTTGGTCCCAATCAATAGTGTGCAATGAAGTGTCCCAAAAAAGAGATTTTCTAAAATGACTTAAATTAGGGGCTTGTTTTTTGTCTTTTAAAATAAGTTCCTTTACGTCATAGCTGGCCTGCAATAACATGAAGTAATCTGGTGCTACCTTAAAAAAGTGCGCCAATTTAATAGACAGTGCTGGATTAATAGCCCGCCTCTTATTCAACACCGCACTAATGGTTTGCTTGTGCTCCTGAATAATATTGGCAAGCTCAGAGCCCTTAATACAGAGAATTTTTAATTCCCTTTTTAAGATAGCTCCAGGATGCACTCCTTTTATTTTTTCTATTTCAGGTAACATATCTGAATTTTATTCAAAGATAGGTAATCCCTATATAGTAAACAAAAATGTTTACTATTTTGCAAAAGATTCAAAAGTCTTCTTAAATCCCGCTAAGGTACGCAAAGGCAAAGACTTTATACCCATGGCCTTTAATAGTGGGCTAGGGTCTACCACCGCATTTTCAGTAAGCTTCTCCAATCGCTCACTGTTCAATGGCAAGGGTAACACATCTCCTAACTGGGCCAATAGTCTTACCAGCCCCTTAGGCAGGTTCCAAAAAGCCACTTTCTTCCCTACAGCCTCGCCCGCCAAGGCTACCAAATCATTGGTACTCAAAGCATCTTCATCTGCCACCGCATACACCCCAGAATTCACTTTTTCATTTTCTATGAGCGCCTTTACTACAAAACAAAGATTCTCCACAGAAACAAAAGACCTTTTATTCTCAAAAGCAGCCAAAGGCCAAATTCCCAAACGTTTCACTACCCCAAACAACAAATTCAAATTCCCTTTATTCCCTGGGCCATGCACCATCACGGCCCTTAAAATATACACCCGCTTCCCTGGTGGAACCTTTTGGCTCAAAATATATTCCTCCGCCTGGTACTTAGATTGGCTGTAAGCCGACGCTCCTATCTCCTTCCCCTCCGCCGCCTTAATAGTGCTCATAAACACAAACACCCCCGCCTCAGAGGCCAAAAAAGCATCAAACACTTTTTTAGTCAATTCGGTATTCACTGCAAAATACTCAGAAGCCTGAGACGCCTTTTTAAGATCATGCGCCTTCCCTGCTAGGTGCACCACCGCAGCTCTCTTTTCAAAAACCAAGGGCTCCTGTTTTCTTAGATTTACACCTACCACATTCTCTCCCAAATAGTGGGATAAATTTTGGCCTATAAAGCCTGTAATGCCGGTGATGTAAACCATGATTTTGAATGAATAAAAAGCAAAGATAAAACTTTCAACTACAGCCCGTAGGTATGTAAACTTTATCTCTTGCAACCATTGATTTTATTGACTTTTTATGTTAAATAACATAAAAAAATAACGTATATTTAAATGTAATATTTGAGTAAAATTACGCTATAAAAATTGATTGTAAATGTTATCAGATTCGTTAATTAATATTAAAGCGTATTCATTACCCTCAAAATTACACAAATTACACAGTGAAAAATGAACAAAGTGAACACTTTCGAACGCACTATTTCTAGGGATCAGGCGTATTTAAATACTCAGATTTCTAATTACATAAAGCATGCTCCTTTAAGAAGACTTAAAAGAAGTGGCTCGCTTGGTCTGTCTGAAAATTCGATTCGAAATTTAAAACGATTTTATGTGTTGATAAAAGAATTTGAAGGGCAAATAAATAAGACTGTCATGTTAAAAGAGATAGATCACATGTTAGTTCACGCATTTAAAGAGTGGCTTTTAACAGAAAAGGCATATTCATTAAACAATGCTGGCCTTCAATTAAAGCTTTTAAAAATGATTTGTAAGGAAGCCGAGAGAATGAGTATTCCTGTAAATCCTTACACCAGGCACATAGAATCTTTTACTCAAAAAAGTAAAGACCGAGTATTACAAACTATTTCTTTTGAAGAAATTCAAAAAATAAAAGCCCTTAAAGAATTGCCCAGTACACTGGAAAATGCCAGAAAATGGATGCTAATTGGGCTTTATATAGGTCAGCGGGTTTCTGATCTATTGGACCTTAAACCACAACAACTCAGATTTATAGAAAACGGCGTTTACATAGACATTAACCAACAAAAAACAGATAAGTATGTAACTGTTGGAGTGGTAGATAAAGAGGTTATTCAAATATTAAAAATGCACTTTCCGCACACTGTTTCTGCTCAATTATTCAATAGACAAATTAAACAGATTTGCCAGATAGCAGGAATCAACAATATGGTAAGTGGTTATAAATTGTGCCCTAAAACAAGAAGGAAAAGATTGGGAACACATCCAAAATATAGTCTTATATCTTCTCATGATTTAAGAAGGTCATTTGCAACGAATTACTTTGGAAAAATTGAAACACCTATTCTTATGCAAATTACTGGACACTCAAAAGAAAGCACTTTTCTAAGCTATATTGGCACACAAGTTAATAAAGACACCTACGCAGATGCTTTTATGAAAGTAGCGGCTACTTTGTAGGATCTGGTTCGTTAGTAAAATGGTCGCTATTTCGCTCTTTTATCTTTTCAAGAGTCACTTCATCTCTAATTGGTTTAGTCTTAGGAACTATGTAGTTTGATATAATCTGAACAAGTTTAATTTTTTCAGAGTAGGAAAGATTTTTCTGGTTAATAATCAGATCATCCAACATATCATCATAGAGAATATTGAGCTTCTCTTTTGTAGATGGTGGTAGAACTTTGGCAGGGCCACGTTTACTTTTTTTTCCTGCTGCTTTAGCTGTTTCTGGAGTAAATGACATATTGCAAAATTACAGCAAGGTGTGTCATTTTGAAAAATGAATTACACTAAAGTTTTTAACACAATTAGTTAATAAGCCCAGTAAATATGGTGCTTTTAAGAATTGAAAATGACTTCTAGCTTTTCTAAAAGATAATCTCTGTCAAACTCTTTTTCGTAGTATACTCTTCCATTATTCCCCATTTGATTAAGGGTAGACTTTTTCAAAGCCATTAATTCTTTAACTATATTACTGAGTGCTATTGAATCTTCTGCAGGTGAAGTTAATCCGCATTTAGCATCACCAACTATTTTAGCGCCCTCTCCGTCAATAGATGCAATTATAGGTTTGCCGCAAGCCAAATATGATTGAACTTTAGCGGGTATAGTGAGAGAGAAGATTTTGTCTTTTTTAAGAGAAACCAATAGAGCGTCTGCATGTGAGAAAAATTTAGGCATTTCAGTTGGAGGAAAAGATCCAAGAAAATTAAAATGAGATTCTAATCCTTTATCTTTTATTAGACTAATTGCAGTTTCTTTATACCTTCCATCTCCCAAAACAATTACTTTAATGGGAAGTTCTTTAATGTTGTTGATAGCCTCAATAATCGTTTTAAAACTTTGAGCCTCTCCAATATTTCCAGCAAAAATTATGTTGAAATTTTCCTTTTCAAAAAAATCTTGATACTCTTTAGCCTCTAAAAGTGGCTTATAAAAATCTTCTGTGGGATTTGGATAAAAAAGGATTTTATCATTTGGTATTCCCTGATTTAAAATATAGTCTCTAAAACCATTGGACTGGATTAAGACTTTTTTTGAATGCTTATAAATCCATTTGGTAAGGGAATTAAAAAGGCCTAGAACTAACTTGTTTTTAACTCCTCCTGCGGCAACCAAACTCTCTGGCCAGAGATCTTGAGTCCAAAAATAAATAGGAGCATTAAATTTTTTCTTTGCGAAAACAGCGGGTATTCCTACGGTAATAGGTGATGGTTCATAAACAAAAATAGCATCAAAAGAACCTTTTATTTTTCTGACTTTTACAGACGCTAATATCGCAAACGAAAAATAGTTTAAGAACAGTCTAAGTGCTCCACCATTTCTTCTAGAAAAAAGATTGGCTCTATAAATGGGTATTCCATTTACAATTTCAAAATCATTACTTTTCCAGCCGTAACCTTCAAAGAAATGGGCTTTCGAATAGTTTGGTTTCCCGGTGAGCACAGTAATTTGATGACCCCTCTCTTTTAGTGAAAAAATAAGATCATTTATTTTAAAGTTTTCCGGATAAAAATATTGACTAATTAATAATACTTTCAAATTATGAGAAGTCTCTTGTTTTGTTTCCTCGCTTATCTAAAACACCTTTTTTCTTCCAAAGTGCTGAATGTGGTTCATTAACTGTCACTTGATCACTAGGTCTTTCATCCTTTGTGTAATAATACAAAATTATAGATTTTCTAGCGTGCCCTTCTGGAAAATTCAAAGGATCTGGAAGGCCATGAAAACTTTTATCATTGGTGTCGAAAATAACAAGCCTGTTATGGATTGGTGCTATCTTTTTAATCAGCTTATCTCCAGTTTCATCATATAAACCAAATTCTCCACCCCAGCCTTCTTGCCACCCTGGATTTAAATATAAAATTGCATTAATTCTTCTATTTAACCCAGAAGCATCGTGATAATTACCATCTACATGAACATCTAAAAGACCACCACTAACTGTTACATTTAAACCACCTCCTGTAAAATATGGATCAGGCATTAATTTTGGAATATCAAATTTTTCAGAAACTGATTTTAGAAATAAAGAGGAATTTAAAACTCTAATAGAATCTACAATGGTATCAGGAATGTCAAATTCTGATTGCCATTTTGATCTCATTTTCATCTCTATTTCTGGGTCATTTGAAATATCCCACAACTCTTTATTATCTAGTTTGGGAAAAGAGTCTAATAAAGCATCAGCAAATTCCTTGTTAAAAAAATTATCAATATATAAATGTTTAAATGGGTGCTCACTAAAATTACTGTCATCTGATATAATTTTAGCGACACTCAATGTTGCCAGATTTTTTAAATCTTTTTGTTTCATCTTAATAATTTTCTAAATAAAATTCTCTCATTTCAGCTATCATTTCTTCATAAGTTGGAATGTCAAAATAATTATAATTTGTCTTAAGAGATTTGTCAGACTTTTTTCCTGGGACAGAAACTAACTTAATATTTGTAAGGTTAAATTTCTCCTTAATTAAATTTAATAAATTAAATTTTGAAATAGGTTCTCCATTAGTGACATGAATAAGTCCTGTTAAATCATTTTGAATTGATTGTATAATTACATTGGAGAGAACTATAGTTGTTACTCCACCCCAAATAGATTCTGTAAATCCATTTACTCGTCCTTTTTGATTAATAAACCAGGAAAATAATCCTTCTCCTTTATTTTTTAACTCAGGTCCTATTATAGAAGTTCTTAGGGTTAAGTTTTTATCATCGTTAATTTCTCCTAAAGACTTACTCAACCCATAAATATCCTGAGCGGTTTTGTAATCAGTTTCATTATAACTCCCTTTTGAGCCATCAAAAACACAATCAGTACTTATATGGATTAATTTAAATGATAATAATTCTGAAAGATCTCTTAAATAATGTGGAAAGTACGAATTAATATATATTGCATTTGACGGATTTTTATTTGATTTGTTAATTAAAACTCCAACACAATTAATAACTACATCTGGTTTAATTAAATTAATAATCTTATGTAAGTCAATTTTGTTTGTGACGTCACAGATCATAGAATCTGTCCTGAATTTGTTTTTATGAGAAATGTCATAAATATCAAATAATTTAGAATTTAACATTGAAATAGTTAAAGCACTTCCTAACATACCTGTGCTTCCTAAAATTAAAACTTTTTGTAATTCTATGTTTTTCATTAAAATGAATTATAATATCTAAAAAACTGACTAATTACTCAAAACGATTACTTCCAAAATTCTTAGATAATGGATGTAAATCACGTGAAGAATTTACAGGCCTAGGAATTGGGAGTTTTGTCACTGGAATGTTATTATTGTTATTTCTATCTTCAAAATCAGGGAGACCCCTAAAATCTTTAAATCCCATTTCTAATACTTTTTGCCGTCTTAATTTAACATTATAATCCTCAATCCAAACTCTTTTATTCCATATTGGCACTAGTTTAGCTAAAATAGGCTTAAGCAATTTCCTCCATCCATTTAGATAAAATTTATAATTCATAGTAATTTCGCATGAATTTAAACTTGTAGATTTAATAATTATAGTTGTTTTTGATAGTACACCTAATTGAATTGCATAAGTGAACTGAGTAAATTCATCATGTTGAACTAAAAATAAAGGAGATTTAGTAAAAAGAAATGGAATAACAGGAACTTTCAAAGTTGAATATCCAAAGCAAAAATTATTTTGATCATAAAGAATATCTACTTTTTTATAACCACTATGAATTACATCTAGATGCTCATGATCCCAGTAATTCCATTTTGCAACTTCAGCTGAACACTCTATACTTCTATGTATTTCTAATTCAAGAATGTCTTTGTTTTTTGATAGCATATATTTTTTCTTGTTCAGTAATTGGTTTGTAGGTTTTTAAAGGCTTGGGACTTACTTCAAAGTCATACGGGTTTAGCTTCCCTTTAATTGGAAAAGTTAAACATTTTCCAGATGTAGGACAAAATTTCCAATCATGCCAAAGACATTTTAATTTTTTAATATTCTTGTCGTAAACAATTTCTCCACCAAAATGGGGACATATTGATGATTTTACATTAATTTTATTGTTAGTGTCTAGGTAAACAATAACCTCATCTTTCCACTCGTTAACCCACTTAACAATAAATCTAGTTTTTTTAATTTCTTCTAAGTTACATATGAAAATTTTGCTTTCCATTTTTAATATTATTTGTGCAAAGGTTTCTGAAAAAAAAACATTTAAAGTATTACTACTCAGCGTTATATCATTCAGCTCAATTATCAGTTTTAAAAATATAACTTTTAATCTGTATTTCAATAGTGTTTATAAGGAATACGCTGAATTTATAAAGAGTTTAGATTTTAATGTGTTTTCAGAACCTGGTATTACATTTCCAATTTGGGGATATGGATTTATTCATTTATTAGGTGAGAATAAACTCATTGTGCTTCTAATTCAGCAAGCCTTAACTTTTTATTCACTTTTGTATTTGGACAGAATCTTAATAAAATACAATTTAATAAAGAGAATGGATCTATTTAGGATAAGCTTATTACTATCTTTGCCATGGTTTTTGTTTCATACTCAAATGTGGCCTAAAAGTATTGCTTCTAACTTGCTTTTAATAGGAGTATTACTAATAATTGAGTATTTAAAAACAAATAATTCTTCTAAACTTTTATTTTCATCATTCCTTTTCGGTTTACTTCATAATTTTAGACCTGATTATTTGTATTTGTCTATTGTATTGTATTTTTTGATAATTATTTTTTCAAATAAAAGAAATTACAAGACTTTTTGTTTACCTCTCATTCAGTATGTAATGTTAATACCTTGGATGATTTTTACTTTCCACCAAACAGGAAAGGCTATTCCTACTTCTTCAAATGCAGGACATGTTCTTTTTATTGGATTAGGTCAACTCCCCAATAATATATGGGGAATAACTCCTGTTGATGAAGATCCTGAAAAAATAAAGATTCTTACTGCAGAATTTGGACCTAATTTTAAAAGTGATAATCACAAAGAGGATATATTTTTAAAACAAAAATTTAAGGAATATGTCATAAAAAACCCAGGTGAGTGGGTCAAAAAATGTTTTTTTGCGTTTAGGCTCTTAACCCTAGATCCTTTTTTTGTTGGAAATGTTGGAAATTTTCAACAAAACAAGATTTCTAATATAAAGGAGATAAGAAAGTTAGAATCTAACTTTTATGAAATGAAGTTTAAAGAAAATTTGTCGCTTATAAAGCAAACCAAATGGGATTTTAGTTATACTGAAGTCTTTCAGTTAATTATTACTGTTTACACAAAAATATATGGGATGATGTTGTTTGCAGCTTTTTTAATTTTCTTTTTAATAGTTGCTGTAAAAAGTAAATTTAAAAATATTTTAAATTCAATGGAAGTTATATTGCTTATTATAATTGGTTATCAAATGTCAATTTCAATTTTTGCGTTCCATATGCCAGTTTACAATACTTCTATATATATTTTCTATCTTTTAATGACTAATCTCTTATTCCAGAAATATTTATCTATCAAGCAATAAACAGTAATTAATGAGTAAGTTACTATTGAATTAAGAATTTGCATCTTAGAAACCCCGTGTTCTCTATTTTCCCATTTGTTTGAAACCACTTTATAATTGTAGCCCCTTGCAATCATTTTCAATGGTAATTCTAAGGTTATACTAAAATGATTAGAAATAATAGGCGAAATTTCTTTCAATGCAGATCTTTTATAAAGCTTGAATGAATTTGTGAAATCAGAATAATTAGTTTTAAAAAGTTTCATTAAGATTATATTACCAGTCCTATTAACTACTTTCTTAAAAAAGGGATAATTTTTAACTGAATTTTCGGACCAACGATCTCCAAAAACGCAATCTAGTTTTTTGTTATTTAAAATTGTAGTATAATAATAAATTAAATCATCTACGGAGTCAGAAAGATCTGCCATCATAATAGCAACATATATGCCTTTTGAATATTCTATCCCTTTTACAATTGAATTCCCAAATCCTTTAGAGGAATCATTTAAATAAAAATGAATATTAGAGTTAATTTTTGAAAAATTAGATATAATTTTTTTAGTTTGATCATTTGAATTATCGTCAACGACTATAATTTCAAACTCAAACATTTCTTTTGTAAGACCTTCATTAATGACCTTTAGTGTATTTTTTATGGATTTTTCTTCTTGAAAAGTTGGTATAATAATACTTAACATTATTCTGTTTTTTGTTTAAAAATTAAATCTGAAAAACTTCCAAATCCATGTTTTACTTCTTTAAATAGAACAAAATTGTTAGAGTTTAAAATTTCAAATATATCCGATTTTTTATTTCCGAAATACATATCATCATCATGAACTTCAACCTGAATAAACCTAATGTGTGTTGTTAAAATTTCAGAGAACAACCCCTTTAAAACATTCATCTCATGTCCTTCAACATCAATTTTTAAAATGTCTATTTTTTGAAAATTTAAATTTGAATTCAAAAAATCTGATAATTGAACTACTTTAACCTCGTAGGAATTGTTTATCAATTTATCAGGATTGACACCAAGAATTTTTGCTTTTTTTAATAACCATTTAGAATTTGAATTTGTTTGTTCAAAAGTTGAAGATTCATCTAAGATGTTCTCATGAAACAATAGCTGTCCAGAGATATTTGAACAACCGTAATTGAAAATTGTTAAATTTGGAATCTCCATATTTACAATCATTTCATATAAATCCTTATTTGGTTCAAAGCCGATTATTTCTACATCTTTATTGATTTTTTTAAAAAAATCTATTGTTTGCCCTCTATTAACTCCAACATCTACAGCTGTTTTTAAGGGTAGTTGAGCAAACATTTCATTATAGGCTTTTTTTAATCTTGGGTAAAAAAAAAGATTTTCATTAATTTCAATGAAAAACCTAATCAATTTAATCCTAAAATACTTTAAACTCATTTAGTTGATTATTTACATTGATATTATATCCGGGTTCTCACTATCCATTTTTAATGTAAGGGCATTTATCCAAGTAGAGTCTTTTACTATTTCAAAATAATGATAAGTCATTTTCTCTATTACAAAAATATCTCCTTTCTTAGCATGATATTCCTTTATTTCATTATCTAAGGTTCCATCATCTAAAACCTCTCTACTCATAATTCTAATTTCTCCTTCTAATATAAAAAATAACTCATCGGTAAATTTATGATAATGATTACCTCTGATTTGATTTCTAACAGTAGAAAAATAATTAATTTCTTGCCACGATTTAGTGTTAATTATACCTTTAAAAAAACCTCTAGAATCTTCGAAAGTTTTATAATGTTGGAAAAAATTGATCATACACTAAATATTTTATTTAAGAAATGTTCAATATTATTAAGATTCGAAAATTCCTCAGAAATATTTAATGACAGATCATATTGCAAATTCATAGGGTTAAGCTTGTAATCTGTTTTTATCAATTTAGATTCGGACTTTGAAAAATGCTCTTTAATTAATAACCCAAAATCAAACCTACTTAACTTTTGTCTTCCTGAGATATGAAAAATCTTGTTCATGGGGTGTTCTGCAAGAACCTTTATGCCTTCTAGTAAATTTAAAATAGGAGTCGGGGTAAAATAATTATCATATAATTCTAAATTTTTATTTTCCGACAAACTTTTAACAATCCAATCAAAAAAGACAGATCCTTCACCTATGATAGCTCCAGCTCTAATTATTGAGTAATTACTGCTATTTTCAATAATATAATTTTCTGCCAATAACTTACTTTTACCGTAATTAGTCTTAGGATTAGGTAAGTCTGAATGATTATAATTACCCTTGATTCCGTCAAAAACATAATCAGATGAGAGATAAATAAAATTGGAAATTTTATTTAGTTTTTGATATTTAATTACACTCTTGATTGAGTGAAAATTATGTTTTAATGAAAGCTTGTAGTTTTTTTCTGTTATTGATAGATTTTTTAAACCTCCGCACCATAAAATTACATCCGGCTCTATTTGAGATAACAAATTAAAAAAGTCTTTTGGTTTTGAGTAGTCTAAAGTAATTAAATCGTTTCTTGTAGAAGTAAACTGAGTGCCAAAAACCTCATATTCTGAATCATAACTAAATTCTTTGAAGCATCTATTTCCAATATAACCAGAAGCACCTATTATTAAAATTTTTTTCATTAATTATGGCTTAAATAAACTTAAGTCATGATCTACCATTTCTTGAATTAAAGAATCTAAATCATACTTTGGCTTCCAATTTAAAATTAAATTGGCTTTAGTAGAATCTCCAAGTAAAAAATCAACTTCCGATGGCCTGAAGTATCTAGGGTCAATTTTAATTACTTTTTGTCCAATATCTACTTTTGCCTTTCCATTGTTATGCTTTACTATACCTACTTCATTAATTCCATTTCCTTCAAAATCTAATGAAATTCCATGACACTGAAATACTTTTCTAACAAAGTCTCTAACAGAAACAGAAATTCCGGTAGCAAGCACAAAATCATCTGCCTTATCGTGTTGCAAAATTTTCCACATACCTTCTACATAATCTTTAGCGTGACCCCAGTCTCTTTTAGCATCTAAATTTCCTAAATAAATTACACTCTCTAAGCCATAATAAATTTTAGCAGCAGCGATAGTAATTTTTCGAGTTACAAATGTTTCTCCTCTAAATGGTGATTCATGATTAAATAGTATTCCATTTGCTGCAAAAATACCATAAGCTTCCCTGTAGTTAACTGTAGCATAATAAGCAAATAATTTTGAAATAGCATATGGTGACTTGGGATTAAATTGTGTGCATTCATTTTGAGGCGTCTGCATTACTTTACCATAAAGCTCTGAGGTGGAAGCTTGGTAGAATTTAGTTTTCCCTTCTAACTTAAGAATTTTTATAGCCTCCAGTATTCTTAAGGCCCCAATAGCATCGACATTTGCTGTATATTCTGGACTCTCAAAACTAACATGGACATGACTCATTGCGCCTAAATTATAAATTTCATCTGGCTGTATTTTATTAATAATTTGAACTAAATTTAGGCTATCTGTTAGGTCTCCATAATGTAAAAATAGTTTTTTAGCTACTTGGTGACTTTTTACTAAATGATCTATTCTATCGGTAATAAACTTTGATGTCCTTCTTTTTAATCCATGAACTTCATAACCTTTTTCTATTAAAAGTTCAGCTAAATAAGCTCCGTCCTGACCTGTAATTCCTGTGATTAATGCTATCTTTTTCAATATTTTGAATTTAATGTTTACCCCAAGTCTCTTTATTTATAATTGGAGTATAGCTCTGAATAAGCTTTAAAACTGTATTTGAATTGTCTGCTTTTAAATATTCTAAGGGTGGGACTGAATTGTGATTTAAACCTAATGTGATGTTAATTGAATTAATAATGTCTTGTTCTTTAATTCCTCCTAATACTATATTTCCATGATCTATTGCTTCAGGCCTTTCTGTACTTGTTCTTATACTTACAGCTTTAAATCCTAAAATGGTGCTTTCTTCTGAAATAGTTCCACTATCAGACAGGGTGATTAGTGCATTTTTCTGTAAGAAAACATAATCACAAAAACCAAGCGGCTCAATAAAACTAATTTTCGGATTAACTTCTATTTTAAGTTTTTCTATTTTCTTTTTTGTTCGTGGGTGAGTGCTAAAAATTAACTGCGTATCATATAAATCAACTACCTTATTTAAAGCATTTATTATACTCTTGAAATTATCTCCTATGTCTAAGTTCTCCTCCCTATGAATACTTGCTACTATGTATTTTCCTTTTTTCAATTGAAGCTTATCAAGTATTGAGCTTCCGTCTATTTTAACTGAGTAGAAATCTAATACTTCTTTTAATGGAGATCCAACACAAAACACATGATCTTTTCTAAAACCTTCAGATAAAAGATACCTTCTACTATTTTCTGTATAAGTTAAATTTATATCTGATGTATGGTCTGCAATCTTTCTATTTAACTCCTCTGGCACATTTTGATCAAAACACCTGTTACCTGCTTCCATATGAAATATTGGAATTTTGAGCCGTTTAGCGCTAATAGTGCATAATGCGCTATTGGTGTCACCTAGAACTAATAAAGCATCTGGCTTTAGTTTACTAAAGAGAGTAAAAGAATTAGATAACACATTACCCATAGTTTCGCCTAAATCTTTTCCTACAACTTCTAAAAAAAAGTCTGGTTTTCTTATCTCAAGCTCATCAAAGAAAATTTCATTTAGCGTGTAGTCGTAATTTTGACCTGTATGTACCAAAGTGTGGTCAAAAAATTCGTCGAATCTTTTGATTATTACTGAAAGTCTTATGATTTCAGGCCTAGTACCAATAACAGTAACTACTTTTAACTTTTTCATTTAATATTAATTTGAGCAAGAAGTTCTTTTAACTCAATTGATGAAAGCCTATGAGTATTATACGAATTATATTCATTTAATTCAACTTTGTCTGAACCCTTTGAAAAATAATTATCATAATTAAGATCTCTGTTATCTGCAGGAACTCTATAGTATTCACCTAAATCCTCAGCTAACATAAATTCTTCTTTACTTAAAAGTGTCTCATGCATTTTTTCAGCATGTCTAATTCCAATATTTTTAATTTCAACATCTGAATTATAAATTTCTTTTAATGTATTAGCTAAATCTCCAATCGTACTTGCTGGTGACTTTTGAACAAAAATATCTCCTGACTCTCCATTATTAAAAGCATATAAAACCAGTTCAACTGCATGATCAAGAGTCATCATAAATCTTGTCATGTCTGGGTTAGTAACCGTAATGGAATTTCCTGATTTAATTTGGTCAATAAAATGAGGAATTACAGACCCTCTGGAAGCCATAACATTTCCATAACGCGTACCAGTTATAATAGTGTTTTTAGAATTTCTAGACTTTGCAACAAAAACTTTTTCCATCATTGCTTTTGATACCCCCATAGCATTAATAGGATAGACAGCTTTATCTGTACTTAAACAAACTACTTTTTCGACATTATTAGAAATAGCCGCGTTCAACACGTTCTCTGTGCCTAAAACATTAGTATGTACCGCTTCCATGGGGTAGAACTCACAAGAAGGCACTTGTTTAAGTGCTGCAGCGTGAAAAACATAATCTACTCCAATCATAGCATCTCTTAAACTATTTTCATTTCTAACATCTCCTATATAAAACTTAATTTTTGGACTATTATAATGAACACGCATGTCGTGCTGCTTCTTTTCATCTCTAGAAAAAATTCTAATTTCACTAATATCTGAATCTAAAAATCTATCTAAAACAGCATTTCCAAAAGAACCTGTCCCACCGGTAATAAGGAGTATTTTATCTTTGAACATCTTGACTAATTATAAAGTCTATAAAGTTATCTAATTTATTTTCAACTAAAACCTTTGTTTCGGGTAAATTGTCTATTTCTACAGCTTTTAAAATTGAATCAGATATGCTTTCTACTGAATACGGATCAAAAGTCAAAGAGGGTCTAATTATTTCGTGTACATAAGGTAAGTCACTAGCAATAACTTTACAACCATGATTTGTTGCTTCAATTAATGGTAAACCGAAGCTTTCAAAAAGAGAACTAAAAATCAAAAAAAACGATTGATTATATAGGTTAGATACTTCCGTTCTACTTAAGGTTCCTAAAAAGTTAATTTTAAGATTATTAGGAATAATTAAAGCGGGTGACTCATTGTTAATTATGGTCAGATTAAGAACAATATTTTTTGTTGATAATTTCGCTGCTTTGATAAAAGCTTGAATTAATCGTTTATGATTTTTATGAAAAACACTACTTGAAACGTAAGAAAAAATATTATTTTCCCTTAAATTTTCGGTAAGATTAGAAGTTTCTTCGAAGATAGGTAAATTAAAAATTTTATTTGGCAGGACATTAAAGTGCTTTTTTATCATTTTATTCACTAAAGAAGTCTGTGCAATCCAATTATAATTTGTTGAATTATAATAATTTATATATATAAATTTCACCAAATTAAAGATTTTACTTTTTAAGGGTATTTTATAAATTATTGGATTTAAAAGTAAAATATTGTGAAAATAAATACATGTGGGTATTTTAGTTTTTAATGGTGGAGGAACATTTGATAAACAAACTATAGAAGAAAAGTCTGATTTATTTTTTTTATAAAAATTTCTTCTCGATGAATGAGAAGGTCTTATATATTTATGATTATTAACAGGTAAAAACTGATTTATTTTTATTCTATTATCAAATAAAAAATAAAAATTGTCTAAATCTAATTTTCTGTTAATTATAC
>Ga0233450_10003149_pt1 | contig 15687 bp, 15 predicted proteins | sample 011ome_30_FD_189956 | JGI IMG/M metagenome (GOLD analysis project Ga0233450, IMG submission 189956) | Coastal salt marsh microbial communities from the Groves Creek Marsh, Skidaway Island, Georgia - 011501CT (spades assembly) | ecosystem: Environmental > Aquatic > Marine > Intertidal zone >... | reverse complement strand
GCATAGTCACGGTATGACTGTTGCAGCCCATGCTCATGGATTAAAAGGAATACAGGCAGCGATAGAGGCTGGTGTTGATTCTATTGAGCATAGTAGTTTTATTGATTTAGCAACTATTAAGAAAGCTATTAATAAAAATGTTTACCTTTCTATGGATATTTATGTATCTGATTACATACTGGGTGAAGGAATTAAAAAAGGAATTCTTGAAGAATCTTTGGAAAAAGAGAGAAAAGTTGGAAGGATTCAAAGAGAAAATTTTAAATTGGCTCATTCTATGGGTGCTTTAATGGTGTTTGGTACTGATGCGGGTATTTATAATCATGGTGATAACGCCAAACAATTTAAATATATGGTTAAGTGGGGAATGACTCCACTAGAGGCAATACAGGCATCAACTTTAAATACAGCCAAATTATTTAAAATGAATAGAGTTGGTGAAATTAAAGAGGGCTTTTATGCCGATATTGTTGGTGTCTCATCAAATCCATTAAATGACATCCGATCCCTTGAAAGAGTTGTGTTTGTAATGAAAAACGGCAAGATTTATAAAAATTTATAAAACTTATGATTATTGGTGTACCTAAAGAATCTAAAAATAATGAATATAGAGTTGGACTCACTCCACTTTCTGTAAGAACTCTTGTTGATGAGGGGCATATTGTAAATGTTGAACATAATGCTGGTCATGAAATAGGTTTTTTAAACCAGGATTACATCGATGCTGGTGCAAATATTATAAAAACACCCAGTGAGCTATATGAACTATCTTATTTAATAGTAAAAGTTAAAGAACCTACTTCGGAAGAGTATAAATATTTTAATGAAAAACATACTTTATTTGCATATCTTCATTTAGCTGGGGATCCTATTAATGCATTAAAGCTTGTAGAAACTGGTGTTACTGCTATAGCTTTGGAAACTGTTACTGCAGATGATGGCTCTATGCCATTATTATTTCCAATGAGCAAAATAGCTGGACAACTAAGCTTTATCGTAGGTTCATATTTTTTATTAAAGCCAAATAAAGGCATGGGTACAATTATTGGAGATATCGATAATATTGAGCCAAGAATTGTCACCGTCATTGGCGGGGGTGTTGCAGGCACTGAGGCAATAAAAAAAGCAATTGAAAATAAAGCTCATGTTAAGGTTTTAGATCTTTCAAAAACTAAACTTGAGCTATTAAAGGAAAGGTTCGGATCCGATAATATTGAATACATTCTATCTTCGGAAAAAGAAATTGAATCTGCAATAGAACAATCGGATTTAATTATAGGAGCTGTATATGTTCTTGGGAAAAAAGCACCAAAAGTTATTACTAAATCAATGCTTAAGAATATGCGTCCAGGCTCAGTGATGGTGGACATATCTATTGATCAGGGAGGGTGTTTTGAGACAAGCAGACCAACAACTCATTCAAAACCAGTCTTTATCGAAAATGAAATTGTTCATTATTGTGTTACGAATATGCCCGGTGCAGTTCCATTAACAGCTACAGAAGCTCTGAATAATGCAACTTTGCCATACATTAGAGAGTTAGCAGATAAAGGCATTGAAAATGCTTTGTTAGAAAACATTCATCTAGCAAATGGCTTAAACATTAAAAATTTTCGTATAGTTCATGATTCAGTAAAAGAAAATTTTTAATAATATGTATATTTTTTTTTAAATTTTATTTCCTATAACTAGGACCTTCTAGATTAAAGGTGATTTTTTGATTAATTCATAAAAAATTATTAGTTTTTTTTATGATAAATTTGATTGACAATGCATCTTTTTATAGTTTAAATACTAACCAAGGCGCATTATTTGTGTGTCTTTTTATTATATATATAAAAAAAGGGGATAAAAATTATGAAAATTTTAGATTATAGATTCCTTGCAATATTCTTTGCTTTTTTCTCTTTATCGGTTCTTGCTGATAATCCAGGAGATGAAGTTGCTGAGAATGTTGTTCAGGAAACTTCTATGGCTGATGAAAGCGCTGAAGTTACAAGTTCAGATGCTGATATTGAAGATGTTGTTGTTACAGGAACAAGATTCGGTGTATCACAGTATAAATCATCACAGCCAATTACAATTATAACTGCAGATGATATCAGAGTGCAGGGCTATACAAATGCTGCATCTGCTGTATTTGATTTGCCATCAGTTTTCGCATCTGCTAACACAGCTGGAAATCAAAATAGCTTAGTTGCTGGTCAAAGGATTGCTAATAACTTTGGTCTAGGTTCTGGTAGAACTCTTACTCTTGTAGACGGGAAAAGGTTTGTAAGTTCGCAAACTATCCAAGGCGGCTCAGCTGCTACTGGATCTGTTGACTTAAACAACATACCTTTAACTCTTATCAAGAGAATTGAAGTTCAATCTTCAGGCGGTAGTGCTATGTATGGTTCTGATGCCATTGCTGGTGTTATTAACTATGTAATAGACAGAGAGTATGAAGGATTTGAATTAGGTTTAGACACTTCACAACCATATTTTGGTGACGGTAACGGAATATCCCCTACAAATACTGTTTCACTAACTTTTGGTGGTTCTTTTGACGACGGAAAAGGTCATATAGCTGTTGCTATGCAACATAATAGGCAACCTGAGATTGCAGTAGGTCAGGTCGATGGTTTAAGAGATTGTGAAAACAGTGTTGTTAGAACTAGAACTTTTGCTGATGGCAAGAGCTATCAATCGGGATACTACGACGGTTCAATGGTGTGGCCTAATGGTACGGACATTCAGAGTAATGTAGGTATGTGTTATGTGCTTGACCTATTACCTTTTGAAGGTGGCACATTTGATCCTAGAAACTTCACAAGAAGATTAGTTGATTGGAGTGGTGCTCCTGCATATGATGCGCAGTATCTTTTTGATACAGACGGAAATCTAATTCCTCACGTTAGAGGCACAAGTTATAATAACTTTGCTTTTAGAATTGGTGGAAACCAAATGGCTTCAGATAATAATGAAACATTGCTTGCAAAGAGTGAAAGAAATGCTTTATCAGTATTTACCACATACCAAATAAGCGATGACGTTAGATTAAAAGTTGATGTTTTTGCAAATAGATCTGGTGCTGAAGAAACTGGTGATGCTACAGGTGGTCCATACTTATACGATGGCTTTGGTGGTGATTTAGATGGCGGTTATTATAACTATCCGTTCTTTGAATGTGGACATCCATATATGTCAGCAGCTACAACTCAAAAGTGTAACTCTTTATGGCCAGCTGTTCCTACTAATTTAGGGGCTGCGGTATTAGATGACGATGGAAACCCAACATATACCACAACATATGATCCAGTAACTGGTGATGCTATTCTTACACCTATTGTTGTTACTGATCCGTTTGCCGGGAGAAGAGGTTTCTTAGTTGGTAAAACAGTCAGAGATCTTTACGATGATCCAAGAGGTCCAAGAAGCAAAGGTCAACAAGACCTCTTATCTTACACTGTTGCTCTGGATGGAAAATTCGATCTTAACGGCAACGAATGGACATGGGAAGCTGGTATTATTAATGGTACCGTTGATCTAATGGGTAGAAGCCAAGATATCAATAGAGGTAGAATGGTTACTGCTCTTGATACTGGTATTAACCCTCTTACTGGTGAAGTTGATTGTAAAATGAACTATGTAGATGACTATCTTGGATTAACTGTTGGTGCTGCTAACCCTTGGGATAGTGCTGCTTATCATCCAACTACATTTGGTTCAGTAGGTATACCAGGTGATTGTATTCCTTACAACCCATTTGGATATAATCCTAATAGTCCTGCTGCTGCCTATATCATGATGGATGTTATTGATACAGCTAAAAACACACAAAATATCACATTTGCTGAAATTCAAGGTACTGCCTTTAATATTCCAGCTGGTGAGGTAAAAGTGGCTTTAGGTATTTCAGACAGAGACGAGTATCTTAAATATAGAACTCCTTCTGTAGAGCAACACAGGCTAACAAGATCTGCTGTTCCTGGATATAACTCAAATGAGGGTGGTTATACTTCAGAAGAATATTATGCTGAACTATCATTACCTTTGGTAAGTGAAGATATGGGTCTTACATACATGGGCTGGGGTATTCAAGACTTAAGGATTGATGCTTCATACAGAGAGATTGAGAATTCATTCTCTGGAGATTATTCTGTTGATGCTGCAAATATTTACTGGCAAATAAGTGATACCTTATCTTTCAGAGGTGGTACACAAACTGCGGTTAGAACGCCTGATCTTACAGACGTATTTGGACCACAGGGACCAGATTTTGAGTTTGCAAGTGATCCATGTGATGACCGTTATATTGATACTGGTGTAGATCCAGCGCAAAGAAGAGCTAACTGTGAAGCAGAGCCATGGTGGGTTGACGGTTGGGAATCTCAAATCGTAAATAAATCTGTTGAAGGTAGATCAGGTGGTAATCCTAATCTAAAAAATGAGCTTGGTGATACTATGTCATACGGTCTTATTTTCCAACCTGATTATGATTTACTTCCTGGTGATTTCACTATGAGTGTTGATTTTGTTCAAATTGAAATGACAGATGTTGTTGCTCAGTTCTCTTTGACTCAAAACATGAATGCATGTTATGACTATGCTGTACAAGATCCTAAGTATTGTGATACCTTTAGTAGGGTTACAGACCCAGCTGGTGAAGCTGCATTCAAATGGGGTGACGTTAATGACTTTTTACTTGCTGTAAATAACGTTGGTGTCAGAAACTTTGAGACATACATTTACAACATGGACTACATCCAAGATACATCATACGGTGAACTTTCTGTAAGATTCAGAGGATATAATCAGCAATTATTTGAATCAGCACCTACTGCTGATCCAGAGGATTTAGTTGATTATACTGGTCAAGCAGATGAACCTGAGTGGATCTATGATGTACTTATTGGTCTTAAAAGAGACAAATGGGGTCTTTACTATCAGATAGACGGTCAATCAGGTGGTTACATTGATATCCTTCAAAATATGGAAACACAGGCTGATAAATATATTGGTCTAGATGGTAATGTAATTACTGAATTTGATGGTTACTTTTTAGATTCATTGTCATTAACATGGACTCCAAGAGAGGAGACTTTTGTGGCATTGAACATTAGTAATCCATTTGATCTAGATGGTACTGAAAGCAGATTTGATAGAGAAAGAGGACTTAACCTTTATCAAACAATTTCATTATCTTTAAGACACAGATTCTAATTCGATTAGATCATAATCTAAGGAGGGCTAAGCCCTCCTTTTTTTTGCAACAATAAAAATGAAATTAAAATATTATCAAGTTGATGCCTTTACTGAAAATGTTTTTAAAGGAAATCCAGCTGGTGTTATTTTTAGTGATTTAGATGATGAAACTCTTATGCAAAAAATTGCTTTTGAAAATAATTTATCTGAAACTGCTTTCATATCAAAAAAAAATGACGAATATTTTATTAGGTGGTTTACTCCATGTTGTGAAGTAGACTTGTGTGGACATGCTACTTTAGCCTCTTCTTATGTTTACTTTAATTATATTGACAAAAATTCAAATAAATTCATTGTAAACTCAAAATCAGGATATCTTGAAATTACCAAAAAGAATGATATGTTTAGTATGAATTTTCCAGTTGATTCCATAAATGAATTAACAAAAGATCTACCAGAAATAGATGGTTTTTTAGGTCAAAAACCATCTAAGATTTACAAGGGTAGGGACGATTATCTATGTATATTTTCTAACGAAGCAGACGTTGCTAATTTAATACCAAACTTTTCATCTACAACTTCTATTAAATCTAGAGGAATTATTGCCTCAGCCAAGTCTAATGAATATGATTTTGTTTCTAGATGTTTTTTTCCTCAGACCGGTGTAAATGAAGACCCTGTTACAGGGTCAGCACACACAACTCTCATACCATATTGGTCTAAAATTCTTAATAAAACTAGCTTAATTGCAAAACAAATATCTCATAGAGGTGGTATTTTGGAATGTGAATTGGAGAACGATAGGGTCATAATTAGCGGTAAAGCTGTTTTATTTCTTGACGGTGAAATAACATTAAATTCTTATTAGTTGTTTGCCAAAGTTTTTCCCCGATAAAACATCCCTGAGAGCTTCTGGGGCTTTTTTAAGACCAGGCTTTTTGCACTCTTTATAATATATCTTTCTTTGCTCTATGAGCTTTACAAGTTCCTTGGTAGCATTTGACCATTGATCCATCCATTCTGTTACAACAAAGAATCTATAAATTGGTTTGGTATCTAATTTTGAAAATATATTAAATGGACTCCCTTTTAATAAATCATCATTATTATATTGAGAAATAAATCCACATATGGGCACTCTTGCATTTTTATTTAATAGTGGAGCTATAGCTTCTGTAACCTTACCTCCAACATTTTCAAAATAAATATCAATACCTTCATCACATATTTCATTTAAGGTATCTTGGAAGTTGTAATTTTTATAATCTATACAATAATCAAAGTTATAGTTATTTATGACATATGAACACTTAGCTTCACCACCTGCTATTCCTACTACCTTACAACCTAGATTTTTTGCTAGTTGGCCAACTATTGAACCGACTGCCCCTGATGCAGCTGATATTACAATTGTTTCATTTTTTTTTGGTTTACCAATTTTGTTTAATCCGAAATAGGCTGTTCTTCCTGGCATTCCTGCAGCTCCAAGAAAATAAGATATAGGTATATTAGTTTTTGGAAGCTTAAATAGACTAATGTCAGTATCATGAGTAACTATATGTGTTTGCCATCCTTTGTGAACGCATACAAAGTCACCAATATTGTAATATTTAGATTTAGATTCAATAATTTCTCCAACACTCTCTCCTGTCATAGGATGACCAATTTTTACTGGTGAAGCATATGAAACTCCGCCATTCATTCTTCCTCTCATATAAGGATCAATTGATAAATAATGGACTTTAATTAAAATTTGATTTTTATTTAAATCTGTAATTTTTTGTTGATCATATAACCAGCAATCGTCAAAAGGCATTCCTCTAGGTCGTTTATTCAAGAGTAGTCTTGAATTTATATATTCCATATTTTTATATTAATTTTGTTAGTTCTCTAAAATGTTTTCTGCAAACAGACTGATACGACTCATTACCACCAACTTTAATTTTTTTACCTTCAGTTATTGGATTACCATTTTCATCAATTCTAATAACCATGGTTGCTTTTCGTGTACACATAGTGCAGATTGTTTTTAATTCAATTAAGTTATCAGATATGGCAAGTAATTCTTTACTTCCTTCAAAAAGCTCACCTTTAAAGTCTGTTCTTATGCCGTAACACATGACAGGACAATTATGCATATCTGCAATTTGCGAGAGTTGTCGTACCTGATTTTTTTTAAGAAATTGTGCTTCATCAACAAGAATACAGCTAAGTTTTATTGTTTTATTTTTTTTATAAAAATCTAAAAAGTTGAAACTCTTATCTGCCACCAATGCTTCGCAACTAAGACCTATTCTTGAAACAATTTTTTGATTTGAAATTTTTTTAGTTTCTTCAGGTATAAATAACAATGTCTCTAAACCACTTGAGCGATAATTGTGATTGGCTTGTAGTAAAAGGGTAGATTTTCCTGCATTCATTGTAGAATAGTAAAAATGAAGTTTAGCCATACAGTAATAATAGTTCATGAATGTATTTGAAGAAAGGGGAATTATTACACTAGATCTTCATGGTGTAAGACATCATGAGGTAAATGAAATTGTCCATGATTTTGTACTTAGAAATCAAGATAAGCTACCATTAATTATTATTTGTGGTAACAGTATGAGAATGATTAATTTAGTTTGTGAGTGCTGCAAGAAACAAAATTTTGAATATAGCCAACCTAGATTCGGTATAGTAAGGGTTGAAAGAATATAAATTATGAAAATTAAAGATATTTTTAAACTTGATAAACAGTTATCAGATGAAGAAAAGATAGTTTCTAAATCTGCATTTGAATATTGTCAAAATGAATTAATGCCAAGAATACTTGAGGCAAATCGTAATGAAATCTTTGATATAGAAATATATAAAGACTTTGGCTCAATGGGCTTTCTTGGAGCTCCGCTGCATGGTTACGGTTGTCCTGGTACAAATTATGTTTCTTACGGATTAATTGCTAGAGAAATAGAAAGAGTTGATTCAAGCTATCGCTCAGCATTTAGTGTTCAGACTTCCTTATCAATGTATGCAATTTATAAATTTGGATCAGAAGAACAAAAAAATTTCTATCTCCCTCAAATGGCTAAAGGTGAAATTATTGGGTGTTTTGGTCTTACTGAAAGCGATGCTGGCTCTGATCCATCATCTATGAAAACTAATGCTAAAAAGGCTGATGGGGGTTATATATTAAATGGCTCTAAAACTTGGATAACAAACTCCCCAATTGCAAATGTACTAATAATATGGGCAAAAGATGAACAAAATATTTTAAGAGGCTTTATTGTTGATAGAGATACCAAAGGTCTTAGCACTCCTTATCTAGAAGGAAAATTTTCATTGAGAGCTTCCGCAACTGGTCAAATCTTTTTAGAAGATGTTTATGTTGAAGAATCTAAGGTTCTTCCAGACGCTAAAAGTTTTAGAGCTCCATTTTCATGTTTAAACATGGCCAGATATGGGATATCTTGGGGAGTAATAGGTGCTGCTGAGTATTGCTGGAATGCAGCTCTTGAATATTCAATTGACAGAATCCAATTTAAAGCTCCTTTGGCATCAAAACAGCTTATTCAAAAAAAACTAGCTGATATGCAAACAGAAATTACTCTTGGCCTTCAAGGCTCTCTAAGAGTTGGCAGACTAATTGATGATGGTGATTTTGATCCTGACGCGATTTCACTTATTAAAAGAAATAATTGTTCAAAATCATTAGACATAGCAAGATCCTCAAGAGATATTTTTGGTGGCAATGGTATTAGCGATGAATATCACGTAATAAGACATTGTATGAATTTAGAGGCCGTGAAAACATATGAAGGCACCGATGATATACATGCTTTAATTTTAGGAAATTCTCAAACTGGAATTTCAGCATTTTAGAACTTTTAGTAATATTAATTGTCTATAAAGCATATAATTATTAATAAATGATAATCAAGACTGATAATTTAAAAAGAACGTATGTTACTGGCACCCAATCTGTTGATGCTATTAAAGGTATTAACTTAGAAATTCAAAAAGGAGAATTTCTATCAATTATGGGTCCATCTGGATCTGGAAAGACAACACTAATGAATATTATTGGTTGTCTTGATACAGCAACATCTGGTACATATTATCTTAATGAAAAGTTAGTGAATAATTTGTCAGACGATGAATTATCAATTATTAGAAATAAAGAAATTGGTTTTGTATTTCAATCATTTCATCTACTTGCAAGAAACTCTGCATTGAACAATGTTATGCTTCCATTAAGATATGCTGGTATGCGAGAAAGTGATGCTATTGTCAGAGCAGCAGAGGTTTTGAAGGAAGTTGGACTATCTGACAGGATTGATCATAGTCCATCTGAGCTCTCAGGAGGGCAGCAGCAAAGAGTGGCTATTGCAAGGGCTTTGGTTAATAAGCCTAGTATAATATTTGCAGACGAACCGACTGGCAATCTTGATTCAAAAACAGGTGAAGATGTCATGGAGTTATTTAAAAATTTAAATAATCAGGGACAAACAATAATCTTAATTACACATGAAGAAGATATTGCTAAACAGTCTAAAAGAATTATTAATATTAAAGATGGTTTAATTGAATCTGATACAAGGATATAGTTATGAGGCATATAAAATTAGGTTTATTAGTTGTTTTTGTTTTGAGTTCATGTGGCTCAAGCAATGAAAAACAAACTGAGACAACATTCTATAAAAAAGAAAATATCACGCAAAAAAAATTAGAATTATCAATAGAAGCATCTGGAATAATAGAGGCAATCTCAGCTGTTGAAATAAAATCAAAAGCATCTGGAGAAATTTTATTATTAGGCGCTGAAGTGGGTGATTTTGTGCAGAAAGGTTCAATATTAGGACAAATTGATCAAAGAACTCCAAAAAATATTTTAGATCAATCAAAATCAGACTTACAAGCCTCAAAGGTTAGACTGCAAAATGCTGAAGCTCAATTTGAGCGTGGACAAGAGCTTCACTCTAAGGGCAGCATTTCTGATAAAGATTTTGAAGACATTCAAGAGAACTATGCTCAGGCTAAATCTACCTTAGTTAGAACTGAAGTATCTTTTGAGAATGCCAAAATAGCTTTAGATGATACTCTTGTAAAGTCACCAGTCTCAGGAACAATTATTTCAAGACCGGTTGAAGTTGGTCAGGTCATTGTATCTCCTACATCAGCAGTAGGTGGTGGAACCATACTTATGACAATGGCAGATTTATCAAAGGTTAGAGTCAGAGCTCTTGTAGATGAGATTGACGTTGGTAAGGTTTCTATTGGTCAAGTTGTTTCGATAAAAGTAGCCGCATATCGTGATAAAGAATTCTTTGGTACGGTTACAAAAATAGAGCCACAGGCAAAAATTGAACAAAACGTAACCACTTTTCCAGTTTTAATAGATATTGATAACAAAGATAATCTACTTTTGCTTGGAATGAATACCGATGTTGTTATTGAGGTCTTAAACAAAGATGTTTCCATGAGTGTGCCAACTATGTCCTTAAGAACGAGAGCTGACATATATTCAGCAGCTGGAATCCTTAACATTCCAAAGGAAAAAGTTGATTCTTTTTTGGTTGATAAACCAAAAGGCGAAAATTTTAATAAATTTATTGTTATCAAAGATTCTAATGATGGTCCTGAGCTTCAATGGGTTTCAATTGGTGTATCTGATTTACAGAATGTTGAAATATTAACTGGTTTGTTAGAAAACGATATAGTTTTCATATTGCCGAGTAAAAGCCTTTTTGATTATCAAAAAAGATTTAAGGAAAGAGTTAGTGCTTCATTTAGTTTTGGTTAGATTTTTATGTTACTAAAAGAATCATTAACTTCCGCAATATTCTCAATTAAAACTAATGCTGTTAGATCTTTCCTAACATCTCTTGCTATTATCATAGGTACTGCTGCAGTAATAGCTGTAATTGGTATTGGATCTAGTGCAAGTAAGGCCTTAGATGAACAGATTGATGATTTAGGTGGACGAACTCTAGTCGTAAGTCCTGGGCAAAACAGAAGAGGTGCAGTAACAAAGGGGCTTATCCCATTAGATATAAAAGATTCAGAAGCTTTAGCAAGAAACAAAGAGCATGATTGGAAAATATCTCCTTATATGGCAAGAAATAGACAAGTAAAGTTCAATAATGCAAATATTAATGAAAGGATAAGAGCAAACTTGCCAATTCATTTTGAAGTAAGAGGTTACGATATAGAGCATGGAAGAATTTTTACTGATGAAGAAAATTTTGGAAGAAAAAGAGTTGTTGTAATTGGTTCCGCAGTTCCAAAAGAGTTAAAAACTTCAGTTAATCAAATTCTTAATAATGAAATACTAATTGCAGGTACTGCTTATAAAGTTATCGGTATTCTCAAAGAAGAGGGTAGTACGGGCTGGCAAAACCCTGATGATGAATTATATATTCCTCTTTTAACTGGAGCACAAAGGGTTTTTGGTACCCGTGATCTTGATTCAATTAATGTTGGAATATCTAATGATACCAATGTTGATGAAGTCATGATGACTATTGAAAGAATTCTTAGAGCTCAGCATGATATAGGACCAGGCAGCGATAATGATTTTAGAATAAATGATTATAGTCAATTTTCTGATTTAAGGAGGCAAGCAACAGGTATATTTACTGCCTTGATAGCAGGTATTGCTGGTATAAGTCTTTTAGTTGGAGGTATTGGTGTAATGAATATCATGCTCGTTTCTGTAACAGAAAGAACTAGAGAAATTGGTTTAAGAAAGGCATTAGGGGCTACCCATAAAGCTATAATGCTTCAGTTTATTGTAGAGGCTATTTTATTGTGTATTATTGGTGGTTTAATTGGAGTCTTATTAGGAATTAGCATTTTATCAATATTTGCTTCTTTCAATGAATGGCCGTTTGCCCTTCCGTTTAGTGCAATATTGGGATCAATAATATTTTCTGCGATGGTGGGATTGTTTTTTGGAATTTGGCCTGCAAAGAAAGCAGCTAGGTTAGATCCAGCAATATCATTAAGGTACGAATAATTTATTTAAGATTTAAGAATTTAATTATTTGATAAGCAAGTTTTTCTACTTCACAAAAAACTTCGTTAAATTTATTTGGCATTATTATTTTTGTTTTTGATAGACCATCTATCATTTTTGTTTTTTCTATAGATCCCACTTGATTGGTTGAAAGAAGTTTATTAATTTGTTTTACAACTTTATTTTCCTTTTGATATCTCATACTAAATAAAATTGTTATACCTTTACAGGACAAGCTCTCATAGACCATATTAACGCTGTCTTGCGTTATGATTTTAATAGAAGCTTTCTTAATAATTTCATCAAATCCTTCTGTTGAAATAGAAATATTTTCATATATTTTTTTAAGTTGGTTTATTTTTTGAATCATTATTTCTGGTGTTCGTCTTGAAACAAATATATACCATTGTTTTTTTGGATAAAGAGATAGAATATATTCAATCTGTTTGATTAGATCATTCTCATTAAATGTAAAATGCTTATTAATACCGCCAAGCCCAATTAAGCCAATCTGCCCATCTGGTTCTAAGTCAGAAACCTGTGCTAAAGAACCTTCAAAAAATATTACATTTTTAAGGCCTTTTAACTTATCTCTATCATGAAGTGGGGCACATATTAAATCAAAATTATTTCTAAATATGCTAGGTGTTAGAACGCTTATTGTAACAATATTATTATTGTTTATTTTTTTAAAAAAATTCTTAATTGAAAGAATTCGCATGTGAATACTGCTACCAGCACCTATTACTAAAGTTATCTCATTGTGATTTATGTCTCTAAAATTTTTGAATGTTTTTTTAAGTTTAAAAAAATAATAAGTTAAATGATGGATGATATCTAATATTCTTTTAAAAGATCTAGAATGGTTGTGATCTTCAATAATTTTGAAATTAATATCTTTTGAAAGTTCAGAAAGTAAGACCTTTACTTGTTTCTCATGACCTTTATTGCCATCTTTAACCCATATGATTTTCATGTTTACTAGTATAAATCTATTTTTATTACTTGGCTCTTGATAAGATATTTTTAAAAATGAAAGATAATTATAGAGAAATAGCTATATCACTTATTACTCAATATGGCGATGAGGCGCAAGCTATTGCAATGCTACGCGCAGCAGAACATGCTGCAATGTTAAACACAATAGAATGGGCTAAATGGGAAAAAGTTAGTCTATTAATAGAAACCATTGATCAACAACAGCATGATGGGTGATGTTTAAAGCCTATATCTATAAAATTAATAATAAGTTACTCTAAAATGTATGAAAAACGTATTTAATAAAAATAATATTTTTAATAATTTATTATCTTCTTTTGGGGCATTTTTATGCATAAGTCTGCTGTCATTTTTACATTTTTCTGAATTTGGAGAGGTTTGGTTAATACCGCCGTTTGGAGCTAGCATGGTATTGGTAATGGCAGTTCATGATAGCCCACTCGCAGAACCAAAAAATGTTTTCTTAGGACATACATTATCAGCTTTAAGTGGGGTGATTATATTCGCATTAATGGGATCTTCATATATTTCTCTAGGCATTGCAGTCGGATTAGCAGTTTTTGTAATGGCTACATTTGATTCAATACATCCTCCAGCTGGAGCAAATCCAATAATTGCAATTCTTGGAGGCAAAGGATTATCTTTTGTATTAATGCCTGTTGCATTAGGAGCTATTGTTATAATTGTATTTGCACTCATTTATAATAGGTTGCTTGGAAGAGAGTATCCCTAATTTTTATAAAAAAATTTATACTATATATTGATTTATAATAAAGCTATTATGAATAAGGGACCTATTGAAAAAAATATCATAAATACCCTTAATAAAAATATGAGCATATCGTCATTAAAAATAGTTAATGAAAGTTTTATGCACAATGTTCCCATTAACTCAGAAACCCATTTTAAAATTGTTATCGTTAGTAATGATTTTGATAATTTATCATTACTTGATCGACATAAACTTGTGTATAAAAATTTAGGAACATTAGTCGATAAAATTCATGCTATATCAATACATTCTTTTAATATAAATGAGTTTAAATTAAATCCTATGATTCTTGATTCACCAGAGTGTGCTCATAGTAAATAGTATGAAAAAATTAATATTTAAATATGCTAGTTTCGTAATAAATAATCCATTGATTATATTAGCTTCAGTTTTTTTACTAATTCTTATTGCCTCAAAGGGAATTACTAATTTCAAACTTGATGCTTCATCTGATGCATTGGTTTTGGAAGGGGATGTTTCTTTAAAAACTTTTAGAGAAAATGAAAAAGAATTCGGAGATTCAAGTTTTTTAATTGTTACTTTCAAGCCCTTTAATGAACTTTTCTCATTTCAATCTCTGGATCAGATTTCTCAAATTGAAAACGCATTAACAAAACTAGATGGTGTAGATTCAGTTTTATCAATATTAGATGCCCCAATCTTTTTTCAACCAAAAGTAAGTCTTGCTGAGGTAGCTGATAATTTAAAAGACCTAACAACAGAGGGTATAGATCTCAATTTGGCAAAAAAAGAAATCATCAATAACCCTATCTATCGTGATTTAATAATTAGTAAAGATGGTTCTACGACTGCAATGCAAGTTGTATTAAGAGGAAATGATGAGTATGACTTATTAATTGATGAACGTTATACACTATTAGATACACTAAAATCTAAAGAACCAATAACCACTAAAAATAAAAAATTATTACTAAATGAATTAGATAGAATTAACAAAAGAATAAGTAAACTTAATGATAATGAATCTAAATTTAATGCACATTTAGTCTCTGAAATAAGAAGTATTCTCGATATACATAGAAGCAGCGCAACCATGTATCTTGGCGGCCCTGCCATGATTACTTCGGACATGATGGAATATATTCGCTCTGATTTGGTTATTTTTGGATTAGCAGTTGCTTCCGTTTTTGTAATAATGCTTTATTTATTTTTTGGAAATATCTGGTTTGTAATACTTCCAATTTTGAATGCCTTTTTAACAACATTTGTTACAGCAGGATTTCTTGGGTTCATGGATTGGAAAATAAGTGTTGTCTCTTCAAATTTTATTGCATTATTGCTTATTTTAACTATCTCATTAACCGTTCATGTCTTAGTAAAAATTAATGAGTTAACTAATAAATCTACCTCACAAAAAGAATCACTAATTAATGCAGTTGATCAAATGTTCTTGCCCTGTTTTTTTGCAGCAATTACAACTGCTGTAGCATTTTTGTCTCTGCTGCTTGGTGATCTCAAGCCAGTCATAGAATTTGGAAAGATGATGGCTTTTGGCATTTTTATAGCTTTTATTTTTACTTTTTCTTTTTTACCAAGCGCATTAACACTTTCAAAAAAAATGATAAGTAAAGATTTTTTATCACTCCATAAAATAACAACCAGTATCTTATATTTTTCTAAAAATAATTCTTTAAAATTGTATATTTCTTTTACAGCATTATTTTGCTTGCTAATATTTGGTACGACAAAATTAGTAGTTGAAAACAGATTT
>Ga0233450_10003127_pt1 | contig 15755 bp, 10 predicted proteins | sample 011ome_30_FD_189956 | JGI IMG/M metagenome (GOLD analysis project Ga0233450, IMG submission 189956) | Coastal salt marsh microbial communities from the Groves Creek Marsh, Skidaway Island, Georgia - 011501CT (spades assembly) | ecosystem: Environmental > Aquatic > Marine > Intertidal zone >... | reverse complement strand
AGCCTTTTTGAGAAAACGACACAACACTTGCGTGACTCTCTGCTGTTGTAAAAGAGAGGGAGAGAGAGAGATTCAGAGAGAGAGAGAGAGGATCATCGTTCGTAAACAGCTCTGAAAGACCAAGCAGAGTGCGACATCTCGGGAGCACCGCTGCTGCCCGCGAGATTTCGAGATCAATTTTTGTTTCAACAACAGCGTTTCCTCGATCTCGTTGTTGTCGCGTGTGTTGTCGTAAACTTTAGTACACAACTCCTTTTGAATTAGTGCGCAGCAAGTGGACCTTTCGTTTTACATGGAAAGAAATCACGAGAACGAGAACAACACCAACGACGCGAAGAAAGGAGGCGCGTGGGAACGCGGCGGGATTCACTCGCTCTCGGACGCGAAAATACAAAAACGAGAACAACGCTTTAAACGAACCACTTCAGAGGAGGAGGAAAAGGAAAAGGCAGAGGCAGAGGATAAAAGAGAAGCGGGAGGATCCTCTCTTCTCTCGTATTTAGGCTTCAACGAGAAACGAACGGACGATTCCGTGTTCCAGGAACGATTGAAACCTCGGTACCAAGCGGCTGGGTCGAGAGATTCGTGCGGATTGTTTTCGTTAGGGAGAGGGTGGCAGGAGTTGTACGCCGCGCGTGCGGGGTGCGGCGGGAGTTCGAGAGGAGGAGGAGCTTTCGAGGACGAGGAAGACGAGGAGGACGAGAATACGCGTGATAAGAACAACACGAATACTACGAAGAAAAAGAAGACGACGAAGAGTAGTTATTTCTTCAGTACGAAAACGAGTACGAAGAAAGCGAGAGAACGGTGTTAATTGATTAGACGCCGAGAAAGAGAGAGGAAGGTAAACGCGATGACGGATCGTCGTCCTCAGTTTTTTGAGGAGTTGTTGATCGAGATCAAGGATAATGGACCGAGTTGTTCTTACGTACGCGCTGTGCACGATTATCTAAAAGGAACAGACGCGACTTTTGCGTCTTTTGATCATTTAAACGCGTGCAGATGCTTGATGCGTTTGTGCGTGAAGGACGAAGCGTGCGCGAGCGAGGTGTTTGAATCGGACGAGATTTGCGAGTATTTAAGGCAAGGATTACGCGAGAGAGAGGATGTGGTGAGATGTAAAAATACCTTGTACGTGATGATCAACGCGATGCAATGCGCGACGAAGTTTGTGAAAACGCATATCGTTGAGGTAATTGTGATGGACCCGCATTTTAAGGATTTGCCGAGGACTGTGCCGGCGGTGCGCCCGGTGTTGGCAAAACTCATCGCACTGAGTATGCGTAGCGCAGAATTTGTAAATAAGCAACGCGATTACGAAGCTGAGGGTAGATGCTTACATTTAGTGAACAGCTATGACTTTGTTCAACACTTCTTCGGCGCTTTACTTCTATGGACGCGCGAATGGACTTTGGAAGAAGAGGACGAGGCGCGCGCGGACGTTGAGTGTATTTTCGAGCGCGTGGTTGATGCGGAATACTTCCCGACAATGTTTCGGAACCTGCACGAAAAACAGGAGGCAAACGCTCGAAGGAAGGAAGTGTTATTGCGAGAATACTTGTTTAAAGACTTCGGGGGGGATGCGACGGCTTGTTTTGCCAAAGTCGAAAAGATGGTACCGGTGTTGTTTTGCGACGCGCAATCGACTCTGTTGCACTTCTTGGGGAGACTTTCGGTTAAAGCACGCCGCTTTGATGGTAAAACGGTAAACGACAAACACCCGTACGTGTTGCCAGAATCCGTGATGGCGTTCCTTTTGGATACGACGAGGGAAGCTGCGAAAGCGTGCAAAAAGTATGCAAAAAACGACGATGCGGGGTTCGCCGAGCGAAACGTCTTGCGCGAGTGTTTGTTTACCTTGCGTTCGATTTCCGAGATTGAGTCTACACCGCATGTTCCGGATACGGTTGGGTTCTTAGCTGGAACTGGACTCGCTCGTCTTCTCGTTGGGATGATTATTGCGTTAGATCCGCCCTCGGGAAGCCGCCAATCGATGAAGGCGAAAGGACCAGCCAAGGCTGAAGAGATACCTAAATTCCCAATCGACGACCAAGCGTTTGGAGGTCAAAATTTCGTACGCGACAACTTTCCGACGGTGAAACCGTACAACGGATATCGCGTCGACATCATAGCCACGTTAGCGAACGCCTCCCACAGACGTCCGAGAGTGTGTGAAGACGTTCGAAAACTTGGCGGCGTTGCCGTCGTGTTATCGCACACTCGAGGCGAGGAAGGTGACGACGGCGCCATGGACGGATGCGAAGAGGAACCTTTCTTGCGCGAGTGGGCGTTGTGGGGTACGCGAAATTTGTGCGAGGCAGACGATGTGATACGGAAAGAAATCGAAGTTTTAGCGCCGGAAAAGATCCTAGAGGCTGAAGAGTTGATGAAGCGAGGGTTAAGAGCCGAGTTGAATCCGGAAACTGGGAAGCCGAGAGTGGTTTCGATAGAGAAATCGAGTAAAGTCGAGATGGAAACGGTGAGCGCGCTTGGAGGAGGTCCGATGGCGACGCGAAGGACAAAAAAAGTTCGCCACGTGGAAACGCAAAAGAATGAAGATGACAGGAAAGAAGTAAGAGCAGAAGAAGAAGAGTTTCAGATTCCAAAGAATTGGAAAGTCGCCGAGCTTTAATAGAGTGTCTACGTATTGTACATAGGTAGATTAAATTATCATCCCCTATTATCATCCCCTACCGGGATGGCAAGGATTTATGATTACTCGTTTCTTTCTTCTTCCGACTACTGCACACAACGAAGCGAACCAACGCGACTAACGCGACACCCCCGGCTAGAACTATCATCCGCATGTCTTTCCTCTTTCGCAACCTCTCCTCGACTCGATCGTCTTGCACCTCCCTCACCGCCGCCTCGTACTCTCTCTCCGCAACCTCTACATCGAACGTCTTTTGAATTTTCACCAAACTCGTCTTCTTTGACCCCACACTCGCGTTCGTTTCGTTCGTCACCACGACACTTTCCGCGCCGTGTTTCTCATAAAACCGAACCAACTTTTTCCTCTCCCCATCCGCAGTCGCGCTCACTTTGAAAACATTATCCTTGGCCGCGTGCAACTGTCCGTAATACATGAGCAAGGACCCGTATTTCAATCCGCGGTACTTTCTCGAGATTGCAATATTCACGCCGTACCACGAGTCCGTATATTTGCACCCTTGCGCGAACCCAATCACCGCAGACTCGACTTGTTTTTTCAACTTTGACGGCGAAAACTTCTCGGTGAGTACTCGATTTTTCTCGCTCGTCTCCGCGTTCGTCTCGTTCCGTTTTCTCTTCTTCTTTTTGTTCTTCTTCTTCGGTTCTTCCTTGACCAACAAAATCCAAAGCTGATCCGATTCTTCGTGCAGCGCGCACAACCTGTCGAAAAACTGATCGTCATCTACTTCTTCTCCTCGATAGTCTCGTTCGTCGCCGTCTCTTTTTTGTCGTCGTCTCGATCCTTCTTCTCTCGTCGCGAATCGATGTTCCTCGGGGAAACACTGCGCGTGTATCTCTTTCACGTCTCGGGAAAATTTGCGAATGGTGTTCCCGCTGCCGTCGTTGAACGGGTTGAGGACGATTAAGGAGAGAGATTGGGATATTTTCTTGGTTAACATTATTTGTGCGACGATAGAATGCGGCGATTGACGTTGAAAATGTTCTCTCTTTCTCTCTTGCGCGTCTCGAGTTAGTTGTGACGATGATGATGAGAAGAAGTCACAAAAAGATACGAAAATGTGGACCAACTTGTGGTAAAAAATCGATAGTTGGCTTTTCTTGCTTTTTGTTCTGTTCTCCTAACGTGGCATGAAGATATATACACACAACACGAATACTACTCATTATGCTCTCTTTCTTTTTCTCACACATTCTCTCGCTCGCCTTTTCCTTCTCTCTTAGTTAATACGCAGCCTCGGCGGTGATGACGTCGTCGATTTTCAAAATCATCTTCACCACTTGCGTCGCGAGCGATACTTGCTGAATCTTACCAACCATAGTTTCAAACACGCCTTGTTCTTTCATGTCGCACGTGCCGGTTTCTTTGCAATCGATGCCTAAGCAAAAGTTCTTCTCTTTCAACTGTCTCGCTTTAATCGTCGCCACGGTTTCGATGGGAGGTAAACCAGAGTTTTCGGCCAACGCGTTCGGGACGGATTCCAACGCCTCTGAGAACGCACGCATGGCGTATTGTTCGACGCCTGGAATGGAATCGGCAGCCGCTTCGACCGCGATACCACAGGCAATTTCCGCGCTCCCACCACCGTAGACGATGTGGTTACTTCTGACTAAATTTCTCGCCACGCAGATGGCATCGTGCAGCGATCTTTTCGTCTCGTCAACCATCATTTTGTTCCCTCCTCGGACAAAGATGGTCACCGCTTTACTCGCTTTGCAATCTTCGACTAAAATCATGCGTTCTTTAATGGTACCGAACGCGACTTCTTTTACCGACCCAGCTTTACCTAACTTGTCCGCGGTGAGCTCTTGAAATCTAGGGACGATTCTCCCGCCCGTCGCGATGGCTAATAACTCCAACTCGACGCCGCCGACCCATCGAATAGCTGGTAAATCAGCTTGCATCAACAAGTGGTTCGCCTCGTCGTCAAAACCCCACTGGCAAACGACTAAAGTTGCCCCAGAGTCTTTACACTGTTGCACCATATCCGTAAAATATTTCGCTTCTTGCGCGCGCAACTCTTCGTACTTCTCGGGAGTATCGATGTCGATTTTATGTTTCGTTTTCGGTTTAGGCGGTTCAAACGGACACGTTAAAATGGCAATCTTCGCGTCTTCAATTTCCTTGCGCATTTGCGGGTGCGAGATGTCTTTATCCAACACGATCCCGTTCACTAAGCACGTATCTTCCAACTTCCCTCCGACTTTACCTTCCAACTTTATCAAATCTAGATTCACGTCTTTCCTCTCCAAATCCGCGACGCCCATGACAGCTTTGACGCAAATCTCCGCCATCTCTCGCTTACATCTGTTCACAATTTTCGAACTCAACGTCGTGCAACACGTTTGCACCAACGGCTCGATATTTTCGCGACTAAACTCAAACTCTTCCGAGATGCGCTCCAACTCCGTGATGGCGACTTTGGACGCCATCTCGTAGCCTTCCGCGATTCTCAACGGGTGAATCCCGCGATCTAACAACGTCTCCGCTTGCTCTAAAAGCGCGCCGGCTAAAACAACCACACCCGTCGTCCCATCCCCGATTTCGTAATCTTGTGATCTCGAAAGTTCGACCAAAAGCTTCCCGATTTGATGTTCCACTTCCATGCGTTCTAAAATCGTCGCGCCGTCGTTGGTGATGGTAATATCGCCGTCGCCGGATTGGAGAATTTTGTCCATGCCCTGTTCATGTTAATATGTTGTTATTATTATCATCACCATTGTTAGTATCAGTATCATTAGTGTGTTCGTATTCGAAAGTAGAAGAGTCGCAGAGAGCACCGCTTTAAATGGGGCGTCTTCGACAAAGTCGCTCGTCGATCGAAAAAGTCAACAACAAACGAGAGTCAACGGAAGAGGAAAAGAGGAGAAAAAAAATCATCATCCTCCGCGCTTTTATTATAATAAAAAACGAATAATCATACCTTTGGTCCGAGACTTGATCTCAGCGTCCTCGCCACGCTCTTCGCGGCGAGTATGTTCGCCTTTTGCGCCTCGATCCCCCGGAGTCTTTGTTTAGAGCTTTGTTCCTGTTCAATAATAAAGAGAGAAAAGCGATGCGATGAGACGTTTGTTTTCCGATCTCGATGCGATTCTTTCCGCCGCCGCAAAAGCACCACTCGGCAAAGAATAAAAGCGCGCGAACGAAAAAGAGAAAGAAATACGAAAAGGGAGACGAGTATAATTCGTACCTTGATGATCAAAAACGGTCGCCCGTACTCGTCGAATGCGAGGGACATGGTGAGATTTACTCCTCTTTAGTCGTGTATAAAAGTGGTTGTTGTGTGTGTCTGTTTTTTAAGTGAAGGAAAAGTTTCAAAAAAATTGAAGAACAAACAAACGACAGAGAAAAATGCGACTAATATGTAGGATAAACGCGTCATACGCGTGTATAGTATACTCTATATATTTACGTATATTTAAACGATTTATATTTAAACCCCGAAGACTTTGATGCTCCCTTTCGTGTCCGCGATGGCGAACGCGTCTTTGCCGAACGGTTCTTTCGCGGAGGCGTTAAAGTGGCCCCAACAGGCGCACGAGATTGGCGAAGAAGTCGATGTGGATCCAACGTCCCACGAGGCAACGACTGCACCGGTGGACGTGTTGAAACACTGGACGCCGTTACCGATATCGCCGGTGGAAACGAGGACGTGTGCACCATCCGCGGAGGTTTCTAAGATGCCGCCGGTTTTGACGAACGACTTTGAAGCGGCGGAAGAGAACGGGGAGGAGGACGAAGGAGAAGCCATTTGGAACGGAGCCGAAACGCCGGCAAACGCCGAAGTGGCTTTAAATTCACCGGACGCTTCAAACGTTGCCGCATCACCGTCGCACGCGATGGCAAAGATTTCATTCGCGGCGCAAAACTTTGCGTTTACCCATCTCGGTTGTTTCTCAAAGTTTGGCACGGACAAACGCGAGATTTGGCCGCCGCCGCCGCGTTCTCCCGGACTCGAGCTGCTCGAATTGACCCGCAAATCGAACGCGAAGAGACCACTGGTTGGCGCGGAAACGAGTAAGGTCGTGTGCCCACTTTCACCGCCGCCGAGTGCAACTGAACTCACGTTCCGAGCGCCGGGCGCGTGAAACGTCAACGGCGCGGCGCCAAAATTGGCACATCTCGCATCCCACACGCGAATGGCGCTTCCTTCGCCGGCGCAGACCAAGATATTATCGTCCGTACCCGTCGTCGTCGACGTTGCCATGCACTCGATGCTTTTATTCACTCTGAGCTGTTCATAGTTTTGCACCACTGTGCCTATTTTCTCTCCAGTCGCCAAATCGATTTGCGAGACGCCGCCAAACTTCGTCGCGCAAAACGCAACGCGATCCTTCAAAGTTGTACCTACGCAGCTCAAACCTTTCTCGGTGCGCATTAACGCGAACGGTTTTCGACTGTCCGAAGCGTAAAGGCGGATAACGTCGTCCGCGGACGCCGCGAGTAACGAGGTTTGGCCGTCTAACCAAGAAGATGGGTCGAGAAACTGCATCGAAAGGACGCTTCGATGGACGTCGTACGTTTGTGAGATTTTGGAGGTGAATTTGCGAGTGGACGTGCTCGCCGACGCTCTCGACGCGTTTCGTCTGTCCTCCTCCATTTGGTTTTGTTTTGTCTCTTGTTCTTCTTTTTCGGAGTTTTTTGTCGCCGTCGTCATCGTTAGCTCTTCTTCTTCTTCTTCTTTGGCTTCCGCGGCGACGCCGCGCTCCTCCTTCGTCTTCTCCTCCGCTTTCTCTTCCCTCAAAACGTCGAAGTCGTCGCCTAACGGAGGAAGCGCTTCGAAAATGCTCGCCCCACCGAGCTCTATTGCTTTCGACGGGTCTCTTCGCAGCAATTCTCTTTGCATTTCCGCGGCTTTTGCGTACAATTTCTCCTCCTTCTCGCGAAGCGCGATCAGCGTATCTCGCAACCGTTTTCGTCGATCTTGACAATCCAAAATTTCCGTTTTGGTTCGACGAAGCTCCGCGGAGAGCTTTTCGTCCGAAGATGGCGGAAGATGATGTTTCTCTCGTTCGTTGTTGTTCGTTTTCATCATCATCGCGTCTCTGTGTTGATTATGAAGAGTATACAAATTCGTGCGAATATTGCCAACGCTTCCTCCATTTCCGCTCGCGGGCGTTCGTTGGTGTTGAAAAATCGGCGTCCTAGGTAACGGTCCTTCCCCTCTCGCAAAGTTCGCATCGTCTTCGTTAAACCCGCCTTGAAACGATGCGATGCCGTTCAAAAACGCCTCCGTGTTCATGCCTTCGTTCGTGTGCTCGTTTGGCCACGGCACCGCCGTATTCGCCAACGGCGTCGGCGGTATGCCTAAAACCGCGGAGCGCTGCTGAGCGTGCGAGTGAAATCCAGGCGTGCTCATCAACGTCCCCATCATCTGCGGCTGTTGCTGCCCAAACTCCACGACGCCGCCGTAAAACTTCGCCTGTTCCGGCTGTTTATGCCACGTCAGATTTCTCGCATTCACTCTCGCCAAAATCTCCTCCGTCGCGTCCACGTTCTCGTGCGTTTCCTTCGGGGTCCCGTCCTCGTCTTCGACCACTTCTTCCTCTTCCTCGCCGTTCAAAACCGCGTGATCATCATCCAAAAAATCCAACTTGAACCCACCCGCATCTTCACCTGTGTTACTCATGCCACGCGCAGGAGTCTCGTTTTGATGTTTAACGACAACACTCGGAGACTTATTATCGTCGTCCGTCCATCGCTTATGCGTCGACGGCGGCATGTTAAATTCTTCCTTCCTTCCTTCCCCTTTGACATCAAAATCATCATTTTCCAATGTCATCAGCGGAGAAAACGGAGGCTCTGTGAACACTTTCTCTTCTCGTTTCTTTGTCTTTTTCTTCGTCGATCGCGTTTTTGGTGTTTTCATTCTCGTCTTCTTCGCGTTGTCTGTCTCTTTGATGATATTATTCGTGTTAAACGTCATCGTCACGTCCTCTAAATTTCGCATCGACCGGAGCGGCGAATTGATGTCGTCTTGGTCTTCTTCTATCGCCTCGCGAACGAGTTGGACGTTGGAAATTTCCGTGAGATCGTTCGATTCTTCCTCCTTGACAGATGCTTCTTCTTTAGCTTTATGTCGACTGCTCCGTCGAGACGAGTGTGCTGCTGTCGCGCTCATTATTGTGTGATTTTGTATCGGTTTGCGCTGAATTTGTAACGTTTGGATTTTGAATTTTGAGGGATTTTACGACGTACAAAAAATGTGGTGAGCGCTCTTCTTACTTTACTTTTGTTATGCGTACATTGTGATTCTACCATTGATGCTGCTGATTAGATTATTATTCTTTTTAAGTTTCAGCGTCGGTTTGGGGCGGGCCGACGGCTTTCCACATGGCCAAACCACCGCCTCTTCCTCGAGCGGCGACGCACTTTTCATCCGCGTAGACGAATTTGAAGAACGGGTTCGCGCCGGGCTTGGATTTATCGTTGGATTTTGTGATTTTGCCTTGACCTTCGGTGGTTTTCTCCTCGGTCGCTTTGACCGCGTCCCATTTGCCGTCGTCGATGTCGAAGCCTTTGACGAAAGAGAAGACGCCTACGGAGCACTTCGTGAAGGTGAACTCGAGCATTTTTAAGTTTTGCCTCCAAATGAAAGGGCCGTCGAAAAAGAATTTGATTGGGCCTACGTACACGCCGTTGCGTATGCGTTCGTTTTTTATGTCGAACGATTGGACGGCTTTGATTGGGAAGTAAGTCCCGTCGCCGTTTCGGTTGACGTTGGCTTTGTTTTTGTTCGTCCCGGTGGTATACACGAGTTCCCATTCGCCGTTGAGCATGTCGCCGGTGACGTTGAATTTACTCTTTTCGCACGCCGCGATGGCGTCGCAGACGTCTTCGACGTTTACGTTTTTCGTTTCGCACGCTTCGTGCATCACCGAGATGGCGTCAAACGGCGCTTTCGGGTCGCCCTCCAGCAACGCGAATTGCGTCAATCGTTTCGTTTCGCAGTAGCCCAAAATCCCCGGATCCACGTGGTCAAAGACAATCTCTCCTTCTTCGTCCAAGACCATCGACCCGCCTCTTTGCACCAAGAGCTGATCGTCTTCGCACACTAAATCGTCCCAGTTGTTTAAAATTTCCGTCATGTTTGCCAATCTCAAGGTCGCCATCTCAAACGGTCTCAAATACTCGGCGCCTAAAGTCGCGTCCATCAATTTCCTCACTTCCGGTACGTCCGCGTTCGAGCCTTCCACTAACACGGGCGGCTTATTCTTCGATCCAAAATACCCCGATATCACCGTCTTCAAAGTCCCCGGAGACCCGATACCGGCGCACATTACCAACAACTTCACCATCCCGGGAAGCTTCACCGGAAGCGCGTCGCCGAACCCGGGCGAATACTCCATCTTCCGATATAACTTAGAACTTGTCGTCACGATTAACTTCTCCTTGGGAAACTTCGTCCGTTCGCAAAACTGTTCCCCGGCTTGAACTGAACCTAAACCAAACGCGATCACGTTTACGTTCGCGGCTTCCAATCGCGGTAAATCGTCCACCATAAATTTCGCCTGTTCCCACGAGTCAAAATCCGCCAGTTGCGTCAGGAATAAAACAATCGTTCTTTTCCCACTTTGTTCACCACCGAACACCTGGTCGCTTCCGCCGGAAAGTACCTCTTTCGTGTCCACTTTAATCAACTCTTGTTTGCACTCGTCGACGAAAAGGCGAAAGTTTTTCGCGGTGTCGCGAATCTTTCGCCTGTTTGCGAGGATGACGACGTTTGGTGCGTCCGTCGTTCTCCCGACGGATGACGACGACGAATTCATCATCGCGAACGCCGCGCGACGAGTGCGACGACGAATATTTTTGGTCGTCGTCGTGGCGTTTTTCGTGGAAAGAAAAGAAGCATCATCGCGAAAATAAGTACTTCTGTTCGTGCGCTTCTTCGCCGCGAAAGCGACGCGTACCACCCCGCCGGGGCTTGTGTTTATGAAAGCCATGTGTTGTGACGAATGATTAATGTTGTTCCTCTCTTTACTACGTGCGAGTATGTCGCGTCGATTATAAAATCATCGTTCTCCTTATGTGCTACTACTTCTCTCTCTTTGTTTTTACTACTTTTACGGATCAAACTCCTTCCTGGTAAAATCGTCCGAGTCGATGACGTTTGAATCGTTCGAGTCGACGGAGCCTTTTGAAGAGCCGTCGTTGTCGCCGCCGCTTTTGTCGGCGGCGTCGCTTTCCACGAAGACTTCTTTCGGCATCTCTTCTAAAGAAACGATGTTGTTGTTGTTGTTGTTGTTTTCGCCGCCAGACGTTGTCGTTGTTCCAGCCGCGACTACTTTTGTCGTCGTTTTCGTCGCCCCAACGGAATCGTTTTCGGATTCCGGGTCGTCTTGCACCGGCATCGATTGTTTCTCCATCTCGAGAAGCTTTTGTTTTTGCGCTTCGAGTTTTAAATCTCTTTGTTTCTCGCCGATTCGAGCGACGGTCAAGTTCAACTCTTTGTTGTATTGCGCGGTCAAGGAATCCGAGAACATATCTTCGCAAACTTCGGCGGAGATGGCAAACGTATCGCAGCCGATGCTCCCTAAATTCGCTAAATCCACCGCCGATCGAACGTTTTTCACCAAGATTTTCGATTCCGAACCGCACTTGGTGATTGTTTTCATCATCTCCTCCGTGGCTTTAAAGCCGTCTCGACCGGCGTCGTACATTTTTCCGAACGTCGGGGCGACGTAACTCGCACCGATCGCCGCCGCCATTAACGCCTGATGCGGCGCAAATACGCCGGATATTTGCACCCTCGCGCCGTCGGCGACGAGCGCGTTGGCCGCTTTGACGCCTTCGAACGTGCACGGTACCGCGACGACGATTCTCTGCGGATCATTCTTCGCCAACACGATTCCATTTTTCCAAATCTCGTCGGAATCTAAACCCCACGACGGCACGTGCACCTCGTTCACGCTTTCGTACTCCAGCGCGGCGTCGACTAAATCGAGCAAAGTTTGAAACGAAAAGTCCTCGTCGTTCGCCGTCGCTAACGTCTCTGACTTTTCCAACAGCTGCACGTTCGTCGTCACGCCAAAGAACAACCCGGTGGGTAACCATTTTCGCCACTCGCTCTCGTCCGCGCTATCCAAAAACAGTTTCACCGACCCTCGCATGGACGTTCTCTTCGGGAGTGAATGAATATCTTTCAATAACTCGTCTCGCTTCTCCTCGTCGATGGAGTCGAAAACAATCGTCGACCCCGACGACGAAGCCGAAGACGACGACTCGTCGGTACCGTCTCCCATCTCAAAGTTTTTCGCTCGCATCATCTCTCCTTCTTCTCCAACACCAACTTCGAACTCGCCGTCGTTCTCGTCCTCGTTCGTTTCTTTTCCTCTTTTCTCTTCTCTTTCTTCTTGGTCTTCATCGTCTTCGTCTCCTCGATCGCCGGTTTTTAAGAACTGTTTCACCATGGTATCCGTCAGCTTTTTGAGCATGATTTCCTTCTCCGCGACGCCTTTTAAAACTTCGTTGATGTCTTCTTCCTCCGAACTTTTCATATCGTCTGATAACGAGTACTCGTCCGGATCGTCGTTATTTTCTTCTTCCCCGATCTCCTCCGAGGACGAGGATACCGCGCGACACAGGAGGAGGTTTGGTGTTCTTCGCATTCGTTGTCGTCTCTCACCTCCTCCCGATGATGAAATTCCAATTCGATGACGAGGAGTCGTCGTCCGATGACATCGCCGAGAAAGACGAGAGAAAGAAGAACACGTATTATTACGAGGAGGTTTACACGAAGAGGAAGTCGCTTTCGAAGAAGCGCACGCTCTCATCGATAGAATGTGGTACAGAAAAGAGAAGCTTTTTGTCTTATTCTTATGCCGCTCGGATGAGGAAGAAAATGGAACGCTCCAATGCAGCTAAACCCTAAACCCTAAATACACCCTAAATAAACCCTAAACTGTTGTCAAGAGAAAACTTCCCCTCACGGGAAACTTTTTGTGACTCGAGACGACAGAAAGACGAAGCAGAGAGATACTGGTAGTATATCATGGCATCATCCTCGGCGTACCGCCAAACGCAAATCTTTTTGAAAAAGACCCGGGACCGAGTGCTCTCGGGTAATAACGATGCTCTGATGATAAGTTCTCGTTTCCGTTTGATCGATGCGAAAGGCGAAGTCTTAGGTCGCTTAGCGTCTCAGATTTCCTACGTTTTACAAGGGAAAGACAAACCGACGTTCGATCGATCGAAACCTCTCGGGGACGCGATAGTGGTGATAAACGCGAGCAAAATACATTTAAGTGGAAGGAAAATGGAACAGAAAAAGTTTCACAGGCACACCGGTTACGTTGGAGGTTTAGTCACTCGGACGGCGAAAGCGATGCACGCGAGAGACGAGACGTTTTTGATTCGGAAAGCGGTGGAACGAATGTTACCGGACAACCAACTGAGAAAAGAACATTTGAGAAAGTTGAGAGTGTTTCCGAACGAAGAACATCCTTTTAAAGATTTAAGCGCAGATCGGCTGGTGCCGTTTGAAATGCCTTTGAGAGCGTTGAAACGATCGGATGGGGAGGACGAGTATAGATTGGAGACGGAGAGCGGAAACGACGACGAAGAAGACGACGGGTGGCAAAGTTTCAATCCGAAGAAGAAGGAGGAGTTGAATAAGAGATACAGGAAGAGTTTAGAGGCGAAGAGAGGGTGGAGAATGGGACAGAAAGGACAACAGTTTGTGGATTTAGATGATTGATGATAGGTGTAGTAGTTAAAGTTTTAAAATATTTTATTAGATTTCGTAGCCAGCTTTCTCCGGGTCGAAGGAGTCTCCGTCAATCATCAAGTCTTCGTGTCGCAGTCGGTGCACGGCAACCATCAATATGATCCACATGCAAAAGAACGCGATACCGGTCATGAAGACACCGGTCCACATGAGCGTGGCCGTTTTCACGGAACTTTGTAAACGCTCTTCCGTTTTCCGTAATCCCGCGAGCTCGGCGGCTTCTCTTTCCTTTTTTGGTTTATCTTTGTTCGGGTCCGCCCATAAGTACTCGCACGTCACCAACGAATGCGCTTTCGGCAAGGACTCGATTAAATCTCTCGCCAGTTTCACGTTCGCTTCCACGGCATCGTACGTGTCGTACGGAATCCACGGGTCGTTGGAGCTTTCAACGAGGAAACACCGGGCGGCGAACACGGTCGTTTCCGTCGACGCCGCCAACGCGCATCGAGTATACTTCGTTTCAAAATCGTACACGTTTGTGTCCAAGTAATACGCAGACGAATCATCCACGTATCCGGGTTCATCCGTTTTCACGTACGTAATCTCCTCAACGCTCGAACTGTTGTGACGGTAAAAATCACACGTGGTCTCTTCGAACGATGTAAACGTTTCCCCAGAACGCGCGGTGAAATCGTACCGACCGGTTTGCGTCGATTTGTCGTGCAATAACTCTCGCCGTCGTTGAAATCGTCGTTGCTTCTTTCTATTCTTTGCATCATCATCGTCGTCTCTACCACTACTACTACTATGACTACTACTACTACTACTACTATTACTATGACTACTGTGACTATTCTCGCTATCGTGATCGTCATCGTCTACTTCTTCTCCATCTCCTTCTATTTCTACTATTTTATTTCCTGCGGTTCCCGTTCTCGTATCGCTCGCCGCAGACGCGCACAAGGTGCTCGTAGACACCGGTTTGAACATCGCATTCATCAATCTTACCGGAGCATTTTCCGCTTTCATCACCTCGAACGGATCAATCTGAACCATCTTCTCGTTTGCACTATTTATGGTGGAATACGTCGCCGCTCTCAATTCGTTGACGACTTTCAAACTCGTCGACGCATCCGCGCACGTCACGATTGCGCTCACGTCCACGTTCTTTGGCGAAGTTAAATATTCGTTCACGGTAAAGTGCGCGTCGTCCAACGCCACACCGAGCGCGGAAACCCCACCGAACACGATCCAAGTGAGCAACAAAGCTTGCGTTAAGAAAATCGAGCAAAACACAATCACGCGCCAATTTCCTCGCACGATTGCAATCGTCGTAATCGAGGACACGATAAACAAGACGCTCGTCAAACCGAGACTGGCTCGTTCAGCCATTTTCGCGTTCGTGGAAATAGTATCCTCGTACTCTTTCGCCATATCCTTCGCGTACGCCACTTCCTCTCGTATCTCTTGCAACGCGTCGCTCGACGACACAAACACGCCTTCGTCTATGCTTTGTTGTAAACTCGCTTCGATGGACGGATACGTTTCGATTTCTAATTTCACCATGATATCTCTCACCGAGTCCGCCGCTTCCGTCAACTCGTCAGTCAGCACGTTTCCGCACGAGAAGACTATGAAGCACCCGATAGCGCCGAGAAGCGCGAAACATACCATCACCGTTTTCGTCTGTCTCAGCGCCGCGCGAGTATACGGAAACGGTTTGAACATCCGCTCGCACGAAGAACAGCACAAAGAGAAGACGCATTGGACTGACTTCAAAACCATAGCGACTGCAATCATCGAAAGCAACAAAAACGCAATCGCGAGCCCCGGTAACGCCTGCCCGATCAAAACGTTCTCGTACGTTTCGTCGTTCCTAAAGTACAATTTGGTTTCAATTTCCCCGGTTTTCGCGTTTAACCGTGGTAACGAGTACAGCGTTTTCGTAGGTAACGCGCGAATTAAATCATCTCTCAAACTTGTCGTCGTCGCGTTCACGAAAGAGGATTGGATCCCCGTGGAAAACGAGGAAGCGAGGGTGTAGTTGACGTTGTTCGGGATCGTGCCGCTCATTGTGCTGCGTGTGCTGGCCGTTTCTCGTTGTCGTTGAGATGATGCGCTTCTTTTTTTCTATACTAAATCTTCTTCTTCTGCGTTGAATAAATCTCCGCCGCGCTTCTCGGAAGGAAGACAAAGAGGACCAAAAGCAACCCTCTCTTCTCTCTCTTATATTCGTATTCAAACCTCCTTCGTGACGACGAGTTTAGCAGCAGAAAACACAAAAGTGTTTTAAAAGAGAGGTAACAGTAGATTAATTTTAAGCGTTCGGTACACAAAGAAACGGGAGAAAAAAAGAGGAAAAGTCTGGCGAAATAAATTTTTTTTTTCTTGACACTTTTGACTTTTTTCTCTCTTCAG
>Ga0233450_10003124_pt1 | contig 15761 bp, 10 predicted proteins | sample 011ome_30_FD_189956 | JGI IMG/M metagenome (GOLD analysis project Ga0233450, IMG submission 189956) | Coastal salt marsh microbial communities from the Groves Creek Marsh, Skidaway Island, Georgia - 011501CT (spades assembly) | ecosystem: Environmental > Aquatic > Marine > Intertidal zone >... | reverse complement strand
GGAGGACATTTTGTTCTTTCTGTGGTGGTTTTCCGTGTGTTGTGACTTGGCTGGTTTTATTGAGAAGATGAAGAGGATGAAAGCGTTATTCGTTAATGAATTAATGCGCGACGCATCCGATGCGACACGGCGGCAAAAAGTGATCGGGATCACACGTTCCGATTCAATTCTCTTTCAGTTCTCTTTTTCTTTCAGAGAGAGAGATGGAACGGGGCGTTTCGCGCGTGGAAAAAGCAGAAGAATGAGAACAACACTTTCATTATCGTCGTCAAAACGAAGAAGACGACAAAGAAGACGACGAAGAAGAAGTTGATGTGCAACGGCGTGCGTACCTTGAGTGCGTAGAAAAAAAGGAGGAATTGAGCATTCCCCTGACGCTTTTTCGCCGAAAAACTCTCATATGTGAAATATCACAAAGAAGAAGCAAAAATATCTTCTTCGCTCGAACGAACAGAAAGAGACCAAAAACACGAGAAAGAGAGAGAAAGAGCTTTTCTTTTTTTTTACGCTTTTTCATACTCCCAAACTGCTCTGCCGAACACGTTTGTTGTTTTTACAACTACGCACTCTTTTACGCGCGCTTTTACGCTAACGCTACTTTTTAAATACACGCATCATACTTTTATTAAGAAGTGTTGTTCTTTACCGCGGAGGACCTCATTAAATCGCTTTTACTACGGAGGCGCCTCTTTCTGCTCCGCTACCGTCGGCGATGACGATCCCGCTGAGAGGGTCGCCTCCTAATCCTCCTCCTCCGTTGGCAGGCGAGGAATAAAAAAACATCTCCCGCTCTTCTTTCGCCGAGGCGGCGTTGACGGCGTTGAACTTGTGGAACGCGAACAGAACGAGAAGCGAGGCGAAAGAACTGACGAAAAAGATCAAGTCGTACCAGGATTGGTAGAACGTCTTTTCTGGTTTACTTTCCGCGCTCGCGTCCGCTTCTCCTTCTTCCATGCCGAAAAAGGTGTCGCTCAAGTCGTGCATGTCGCCGCCGAATAAGGAGAAGGTTTTACCGTCGCGGTATTGGCTCGGGAGCTGTTCGCGGACGAGCAAGACGGACGAGAGGAAGTATAAACCGACAATTTCCGTGCAGAAGAGGACGAGGGAGGTGGTGGTTTCCGAAACGTTGGAGCTGCCGGAGACGGAGGAGGCGATGGTACCCAACGCGTCAAACGCGCGCGAGAGGAAGTATAAGAAATTCCTCGTAGAAGAACCGACGAGAAACGCGATGAACGCGAGGGAGAGGTATTGAGAGAGCTGTTCCGCGGTAACGTTGACCGAGTGGGAGAGGAGGAGGAGTCGGAGCGTTTTCGTGACGACGTCGACATTTTTCGATTTGCCCAAAACGATTTGGCCAAACACCGAGAGAAGTTTGACCGCGCAACACACGGACATCAAGACGCCGCTGGTGTTTTTCGCGCGACCAAAGGTGGTTCTGGATTCAACCGCGCGTTTTTTCAACGCGCGGCGCTCTTTCAATTCCAGAAATAAAGATCTCACGACGCGATCCAAAGCGACGACTTCAAATTTTGCGTTTTGCAATTTTTGTTCGCTCGTCATCGCGCCGCCGTTTCTACCAGAAAAGACAAACTGCATCGCCGAAGAAGCGAGTTTGCTCAGCAAAGATTGCTCTCCTTGATCTTTACTAGAGGCTAACAACTGCGACGCGCTCTTTTCGTTCGCGCTGGAGGTGACGACGTCTTTTAAAAAGTTATTCGCCGCCGTCCTGCTTTTGTGGATGTTGTTCTTGGCGTTGTTTCTATTCACCGCGTCGTTCTCGTACGGATTGTTGCTGATATTGTTGTTGTTGTTCTTCTTATTGGTAGTCTCATCTTCCTCTATGGGAATGTTGAAGTACATGCTCGCTCGCGTTCTTTGTTGCCTTCGTTCGTTTGCGGATCTCGGAAACAATTCTCTTTCCAACAGTACCAACCGTTTCTTCCTCTCCACGGCTGTTTCCAACGCTTTCACCAATCGCTCCTCGTCTCGTTCGATTTCCGCATCGCTCACCGGCCTCGCGAACAAAGACATGGTCGTGTACGGATAATGAATAGCCCCGAATCCGGATAAAACACCTAAAACGATCACCCCGACGACGCCGGCTCGAGCGATTAATCGCGACACCGTGAAAATGTTACTCTTCGCGCCTCCTCCATTATTACTATTACTACCACTGCTACCACTACCACCACTACTACCACCATCAACTTTACTAAATATACTCCCTTTACTATAAATGGGATCCCCATCCAACGCCCCAAACTCTAAAAAGAAAACCAAGGAAACCAAGTGCGCGCAGACGCTCACGAGTATAACTTTCCTCCTCCGCTTACTCTTCGCTCGGCGTATCACCGCCTGATTCAACTGCATCATTCGACCACTCGCATTGCTCAACTTCTCCAACCCGTACGACCCGGGAACAACCATCGAAAAGAGCTTATAAAAGTGAAAGAAAGGCACGACGACGATGACCATCGATATCGTCGTCCATATCGAAAACAAACTCGCCACGGTTAAAAACGTCTCCGTGAACGTGTCCGACACTTCCCCGAGGACGAGCAAAACCATGGAAAACGAGGACGCGAACGTCAAGGAAAAGAGGAACGACACGAACGCGGGGACTTTATCCGACGCGTCTCGGCACAGGACTTTCCTCAGGAACTGTTTAAAGGTGCGTCGTTTCACGAGAGAGAGAGAGAGAGAGTTAACATAAAGAGAGAGAGAGCGCATGTGTCCAAACGACGAAAGTGTTTCAAAAGAATACCAAACATAAACGCGCGCTTCTTTTGCTGTGTTCGAGAAGAAAAGAACGAACGAACGAAAGAAAACACAACTCTAATAAATGCGAAACGCACCGCATCCGCGGCTCCGTATAAACCGAAAAAGATTCCCGTCGCGAGGACGGTTTCCAAGAGCACTCGCCACATGATTTATTATACGAGTCTTCTGCGCTCTTTCTCCCCGTGAAAAGAATCACTTAAAAACTATTTAGGGTTTCCAAACCTAATTTGGAGAGAGCGAAGCCGCCACTGAATCGGTCCGTCCGTCTCCATTAAAACACTTATACAAACGCACTAAAAACACCATGTCAACCGAACAACCGCAATCCAACCGCTTATACGTCGGCAACATCCCGTGGTCGACCACGGTCGAAGAGTTACAGGGTTTGTTCACCGACGCGGAGAACATCGAGATCCCAACCGTACGTTTTCTACTTTCTTTCTTCTTTTGTTTCTATAATTTTGATTCGATCGCGCTTGTGTGGGAAACGAAGAAAAACTTTTCTCGCGCCGACGATTCATTTTTTCATCGTCGTCGCGTCTCAACGCGCTCTCTCTCTGAGAAACCTCTCTTCCGCGAAACCTCCGAAAAGGTCGTTCTCCTAAAAGCGCCGAAAACAAGGAGAGAGATTTCGCGCGGCGCGAAAGAAACGCGGGGGGTAAAGTTTTCCCGAGAGGTCACTCCTACTGTAAGAAAGAGAGCGAGATGAGATGACATTTGGCCGTCTTTCGTGGTCGTCTTCGCTCGTACAAAGGCATGCCGTTTGGGCAAAATTTACACTCGTGTTTTTCTGATATTTTTTTCTCTCCTCTGACACCAAAATTTTCTTCTCGTCTTCTCTGCAAAATGTTAAAATAGGGTCGCCAAAACCGCTCGAGAGGATACGCCTTAGTCTCGTTCTCCGACGAGTCCGCGGCGCAATCCGCGATGCAAGCGATGAACGGCCACGCGTTAGGCGACCGGAACATTTCCGTTCGCGCGGATAATCCGTTACCGAAGGCGCCGAAATCCTCCTCGAGAGGATCCGGCGGCGCGCCGGTGCAAAGACCGACCAACTTGCCGGAAGCGGAGGAAGGGTGCAGATGCTACGTCGGGAACTTGGCGTGGGAGACCGACGAACAAGCGTTGATTGAACACTGCCAAACGATCGGGCACCCGGTGTTGAGATGTGAAGTTGCCAGACAATCCGGCGGGAGATCCAAAGGGTGGGCGTTGATTGATTTCGCGAGCAAAGAAGCCGCCGACGCGGGCGTCAAGGCGTTGCACGACACCGAGTGCAGAGCGAGATCGATCATCGTGCGCGCGGAAAGACCGGGCGGGGCGGCGGCGACGAAGCCACCGAGAGAAATCAGACCGGAAAACAGTTCTGGTTTACAAATTGTGGTGAGAAACTTGCCGTGGTCGACAACCTCGGACGATTTGAGACAAGTGTTCCAACAAGTCGGCACCGTCGTGGACGCCAAGTCCACGTGCCATGACGACACCGGTCGATCCAAAGGGTGGGGTACGGTTTTGTTTGAAACGCAAGAGCAAGCGCAAGCTGCGATTGCCGGGTTCAACGGCGTTGAGTTGGAAGGCAGACCGATGCAAATTAAAATCGATCGCTTCGAATAAGTGCGCGTAAGGCGACTCTTTCGTGTGAACCACTTGATAATACTATAAAACTTCTTCAATAATACTACGAAGAAAAAACATCAACGACGACGACATGGAAAGAGAACACACACCACACGAAAAATGAGAGAGAGAAGAGAAGGGAGAGATACTGAGAATGAGAAAGACAGAATATAATATTCTATAGCACGCTGGCGGAAGAGAAGAGAGGGAGGAGATGAACGTTTAATTTTACAAATGGAGAATCAAGTCACAAACATCGACGAAGACATGCGTGTGTTTTTTTAAGTTTGAAGAGGAAAAAGATATATAGAAGAAGAAGAAGAAGAAGAAGAAGAAGAAGAGAAGAGAGAGCAGAATATAAGAAGAAAGAAAAAGAAAGAAAAACATACGATGAGAGAGAGAAGAGATACCATGGGAGAATGGCTTACCCGTTTGTCGCGTTCATGAGAAAAATAGAACACACAACAACACATCATTTATTTTTTGTAGATCATGGGACGACGAGTGAACGAAAACAAGTGTAAGAGAAGTTTTCACATTTATTACTTATTAGGTATTCAATACCGATTTTAATGCAATTATCAAAAGAATTTTAACGCTCTAATTACTGCTACTGTTTGTTGTCTACTTCAATTCTCCCGATTCGCTGCTTTCCTTTTCCGGGCTGTCTTCCGCGCGTTTTTTTTTTGTTCTTTTCTCCGTCGGCTTATCTTTCTCTCCGTCTCTCGAACGTTTTCTACTACTGCTATAATCTCTACTGCTACCACCGCGACCTCTGCCACCGCTTTCTTTCTTGGCTAACTTTTTCAATCGGTCCTTCTTCACGTCCTCGAATATCTCCTCGAGCTTTTCATCGCTCACGTCGAACTCTTTCGAACATTTCGTCCACCACAAGGACGATTGGAACGCTTTTTTCGTTTCGGAATACGTTTTATCGTTCAAAACTTCGTCGAATAGTTTCATTTCGTCGTATAAAGAGTCCTCAAAATCATCCAACGCGTCCCGCAACTTTCGCTTCTTGCGTCGGTGGATCCTTTCGATGGTATCCGCTACGACTTCGCAAAGAAACGTGGGTTGAATGTTTGGCGATAAAGACGCTTTCTTCACTAAAGCCTCCTTGTTCGTTTCCACGTACTCTTCTAAATATTTGACGATATCGTCGAAGGGTGGTAGCTTGTTACCACTACTCGCCGTCGCCATCGCGCTTTCGTCGAGTAAGTCGACGACGTTCTCGTTTTGAAAGCCGGGAAACGCGTCCTTTGACGCGTTCTCTTTCATAAACGTCTCCAATCGCTTTGCATCTTCCATCACCATCTCTTCCAACTTGATCACTTCGTCGTCGAACAACTCTCTCGGCGTGCTCCCACTCACGTTCCCATTACACATGCCAAACGAAGCCGTCGATTCGAGCTTCTCGTTTTTAAACTTTTTCCAAAGCGTCCTCGGCGTCAAGATTTTATTCTCCGCCAACTCTTTCAACGTCTCGCAAAAGCGCTCTCGATTCTTCCGTTCCTCTCGGAACCGCACGGCGTTTTCGCGGTTCATAGTCTCGACTTCGTTTTGATCGAACGACCGAAAGAGTTCGGAAAATACGGTCAGTTGGTCTTGCCGATCGCAATGCACCGCTCTCGTGTCGTTTTGAATCGCCGCGTTATTCATCACGTCCCGTCGCCACTGCCAGTTGAAATTGCACCCTTTCTCCAATAACAAGCCTTTAAACAACTCTCTCGTTTGCTCTTTCTTTGCTAGCTTTTCTTTTCTTTCGATGACGTGTAATCCAGAGCAAAAATCGCGAAACAAATGTTCGCGTTCTTTCAACGATTCGATGTTCGTAAACCACGTTTGCGACATTAAATTCCGCTCTAACGGCGAGTCTCGAATAATCTTCGATTTCGAGGTGATGTCGTATTTGACTCGGCAATCTTGCAAACCGTTTCTAAACGCCACGCGTTTCCGTTTCTCGACTTCTTTCTGTTCCTCTTTCTCCGCTCTTAATTTCCTCGATCGAAACCCGTTGAACAAGTTTCTCTTTTCTCCATTTTTCTTGAGCGCGTTGAATCGCGCGTCGCTCGCGGCTAACTGCGTAAACTGCTCGAACGTGCCCGAGGTTGGCATATTAATATCCTCCAAAAGTTTATTAAACGCCGCTTTTCTCTCCTCGTCGTTCTCGAACGTCAGCACCGTCTCTGAATTCGACTGCAAAGGCACGTACGCTTGGTTGTGCGTTTGTTGCGGAGGAGGAGGACCGGATGCCGACGCCGGCGCGTTCATCGCGTCGCCGTTCTCATCTCTGTTCCGCGTCTCACCGCCGCCGCCCTTCTCTCTTCTCGTTTTCTCCTCGTTCATTCGCTCCCACCTCTCCTCCGTCCTCGTCAACTCCTCCGGAGTCTCCCACTGCGTCTTTTTCGTCTCTCTGTTGTAATAATAATACTTCTTCGACGTCTTATCGTACGTCGTTTTCCACGCGCAGTTTTCAAACACGAAACTCTCCTTCGCGGTGTACAACTCTCTCGGTTTCTCGTACGTCGACTTCTTCGTCAGTTGGTTGTAGTAATATTTCCTCCCGTCCGGCGCGTCGTGTTCCGTCCAAGGCGAAGCGGGCGAAGGCGCGTTCATCGGCGGAGGAGGAATCATCATCATCATTCCCGCCGCCGCCGCCGCCGCCGAGGGTTGTTGTTGTTGTTGTTGCATGTTCATCATCATCATCCGCTGCTGCTGCTGCTGTTGCTGTTGCATCAGCATCGGATTCATCATCATCATCATCCCTCCTCCTGGTCCTCCTCCTCCTCCTCCTCCCATCGCGATCGGCGCCGCCGACGCGGCTGTAGGCGCAGCACCGCGCGTAGAAGCCGCCAAAATCGGAGGTGCGGGTAAACCACCAACGACGAATCCCCCTCCAACACCAGGAGTTCCCGTCGTCGTCGTTCCCATCGTCATCCCCGGTTGTTGTTGTTGCGGTTGATGTGTCGGGAAAAACGGCTTTGGAGGAGTCATTCGAGCAGCGAGCGTTTGGGGGAGAAAACCACCACCACCCTTTTCGTCAGCCTCCTCGTCGTCTTTCGCGGACATTCGTCGTGCGCGTCGTCTCGAGACGCTTCTCGAGACGACGACACCAACGGACGAGCGCGACTCTTTTTGAGAGCGTCGTTTAAAGTGTGCTCTGATGCGTGTTGAAATGCGTTCGAAATGTGCGGCTTTTCCCCCAGAAATCAGACTCGAAAAGGATTGAATACGCGCGCTTTAAAAGCACCCCGCGATAAAGAGAGAGTGAGAGAGAGAACTTTAGTCGGCGGTGACGTGCATGACGTCCACGAGGGAAAATCAGGAGGAAACCGAAGCGCTGTTACCGAGACACGGAATAAAAGAAGAAGACTTTGAAGACGAAGACACAACGTCAGAGATGAAGGGACGCGTGGGGACGACGAAAAGTTCTACAAAGTTCCAAACGCCGTTCGCGTTTATCCTCCTCTCCTTCCTCACCGTACTCGCGCTCGGCTTATCCTGCGTCGCGGAGGAGTACATCATCAAACAAATACCCGGGTTTGATTTCTTTTGGTTCTTAGCGTTCAGCGAGTTAGTGGTGTTCAGCGCGCTGACGGTTTTGGTGCAACTGTGCGGGTGGGACCAAGAGGAGGAGGAGGAGGAAAAGAAGAAGCGCGAGGAGGAGGACGCGAAGAAAAACAAAGCGAAATCGAGCGATGTGGATTTACGAGAGGAAGGAAAGGCAAAGGATACGTATACGAGTGGATTTTGGCACACGAAAGCGCCGAAAACAACGCTCGTGTTGGGTGGGATTTTGATCGCGTTGTATACGAGTTTAGGAAAGTTTGCGTATAAGTACGTGAATTACGCGACGGGGACGGTGTTAAAAAGCGCGAAGCTAATTCCGGTGATGTTTGTGTCCGTGGTGTGGTTGAAGCGGAGGTACGAGTTGATAGATTACGTGGCGTGCTTTTTACTCGTCGCGGCGGCGTGCGAGTTTGGTCTCGGGGAGCAAGAGAATTCGGATAAAACGGAAAATCCGAGCGAAAACTACGCGCTCGGTTTGACGTTGAGTCTAATCACGATTGGGATCGGCGCGTTTCAATCGAACGTGACGGATAGGATCTTGAGAGATTACGGGGCGACTGTTGGTGAGAACATGCTTTGGACGAACGCGGTTGGTGCGATTTTTATATTCTTCTTCGTCGTCTTATTAGAACCGCACGCGTTCATGTTCTTTTGGGATACGCCGTTGTATTTCATGTTGTTGACGTTTCGATCGGTGTCCTTCTTCTTCGGCGCGTGGTTATACACCATCATCGTGAAACATTTCGGCGCCGTGCCTGCCGTGGCGATCACGACCACGAGGAAACTGCTCACCGTCGTAGGGTCCTTCGTGTTCTTTGCCAGTGATAAACCGTTCACGACGACGTACGCGATTGCGCTCGGTTTGTTCGTCCTCGCCGTCGGGTGCGAATACGTCAAACACTACCAAAAGCACAGCAGTCAAACGCATTCCCTCAAGGGTGGTGGTCGTCTTCGTAAAAAAACAGCATCGACTTCGGTCTAGTCGTTTTCTTTCTTTGTATGAGTAGTATGTAACGTGTATGTGTGTATGTATCAGTCATCCTCGTTCTCTTCTTCTTCTTCTTCTTCTTCTTCTTCTTCTTTCTCGTCCTCGTCGTCGATGTGCTCGAATTCGACGCAACACGAGCGCTCTGAATTCGCGCAACTTCTCCAGGTATTCACCCTCGTGAAACAACGCGACTTCATCCGAGAACGAATTCGACGTTTTTCTCATCACTTCTCCGTTTTCACGCGTTCCTTTTTCCTTCCCCGACTTGGGAGGAAACGTCGTTCGCGAGGTGAGTTTCATCGCGTTTTCCGCGCGCGCACAATTTTCTCTGACGCGTCGCAGACGAAAGTTTTGAATTTCCCGAGCGAAAGCATCACACAAATCTCGCGCGGAAAAAACACATGTCCCTCCTCTCGAAGGAGGAACGCGTCGCACCACCTCGAGGAGGATGGGACTGTCGAGAATTCACCCACCCTTTCTCCAATCTTAATACTCGCTCGCGTCGCTTTCATGTGAGAGAAAATACGAACGACTTGAACGCGCTCGAGGACGCTCGAGGGAACGAACGTTTAGAGGAAACGATGGAGGATGACGACGACGACGACGAGAGCGACTATAATGCGAAGAATGCTTTTAAAGAGCATCACAACGCGCGCGACGACGATGTTATGTACGGCGACGAAGAGGAAGAGGAGTATATATCTCGCGCACCGAACGCGCTCGTCATCGCGCCGACGAGTTCGCGAGACTGTGGGGTGACCGCCTCCTTGTTGTTCGCCAGGTGCGCGCGAGAGTGCGTGTGCGAAGACGAAGACGAAGAGGACGACCAAGACCAAGAAGGAGAGCGAGAAAACGCGTTCGTGGAAAACGAGGATATCAACGAGAACAGCGCGAGAAGAGAAAGTTTGAGGAGGAAAGAAAAAGATTCCGGCGCTTCCGGAAAGGCGTTCTTGCCGAGAGCGTTGTTCGTGTGCCGTCGAGACGCGTTGGAATCGGAAACGTTCGCGGCGCCGAGCGTTTATGCGAACGAGAGTCACGACGACGACGGCTTTGTGGATGCGAAAGGCGCGAAGAAGACGAAAAATGTTTTGTCGACGAGGACGTGGGTGCCGTCCGAGGAATACATCACGACGAGAGCGGCGAAAAGGGTATCCATTAAATACGCGTCGACGGATGAGGACGTGGTGAAGATTATGTCCGCGTTGCACGTTTTGCCGGTTGAAGAGTTGCCGAATCTCATCGCCGTGTGCGACGTTTCTGCGTTTTCCGATCGATACGGTGGAAGCGGCATGGGAGGAAATCGAGAGCGAACGGCGGCGCACGCGAGAGTGTGCGCGGCGATTGTAGAGGCTGCCAGGTACTCTACGATGGCGAAACGGAAAGCGACGATGAGAAGTCACCGCGACGGGTGGCGAAGTCGAGCGCCCGCGCGCTGTAAAGTCGTCGTCTCGGAGAGGAAAGATGACATGGAAGATGCGAACATGTTGGCCAAGAAAGATTGGCAACACGATGTCGGCATGGATGCGATGATGACGGGTGGCGTGGAAACTAAATATTATAATCGCAACGCGAATGTGGGTACCGCGGCCAACACCAATTTCCATCCTTTAACGTACGCCACGAAGAGGTGGTTCGAGAGGGTATTCGTCGTCCGAAAAAAATCCGGGTACGAAGAAGAGGTTGTCGAAGTAGGAAAAATAGGAGGCGGGGCGTACGAGGTCATCGATTGCGCGACGGGCGCGAAATCGACGCACATAGCGACTCTCGGAGTGAACTAAGAAGAAGATAGAGAGAGATGTAAAATATGAATTTTAGCCCCGCGCGCGCGAAAGAAGTTGTAATTTTAAAACCCTGTACAGAAGAAAAGGAGAGATACGCATTCATTATTGAAAGCATTAGTTGTTATATTGCTAATAATATTATAATACCGTAATACACATGTTGCTACTACTACTGCTGCTCCTATTTCCTACTACTAATTCCCGGAACTCACCACGAGTCGCACCGAAGGTTTGTCTCTGCGATTGCCCATGTTCTTCTGTCGCTCCGCGAACCGCGAGCTCGTCCACTCGCCCCCGTCGTCAGCGTAATACTTCATCGGATAACTCGGAACCTCTTTCTTTTCATATTTTCCTTCGCTTAATACGGTGTTCACGTCGTCCCACGCCTCTGCGCCTTCTAAACAAATGTACGCTTCGTACGGCGTCAGCACCGGCACAATAAACGCTTCGCCCCAATCGATGCTCAACCTCGGACACGCCACTTGAACGAACGCATCTATGCCACCATTTTCGCTTAGCGAAGCTATCCGCTCCGGAGATATCTCGGAAATTAAAAATACAACCGTTTCTTTATTCCTGGACTCGAACAACCGCTCCAGTCTGGCCAGCACCGCGGGATTACCTTGCCTGCCGAGCGTCCCTAAAATCAAACCAAATTTCTTTGCTTTCTTCGCGCGTAAAATCATGCTCTTTCTCACGTTTTGCATCCCGACGTGATCGTAATACTCTCTCGTCAGAACCCGTTCGTACGGATCATATCTATACGCCGGCACGTTTGGATTCGCAATCATCATCGCCTCCAAATGAAACCTACCGTCCGCCACAAACACAATTGCATCGTGCGCCTTCTTTCCTTCTTCTCCCATTGAATCTCCACTTCTCGCTCCCATGACCTCTCCATCTCCTAAACTTGGCGCGGTGCACCCTAAAACCTCCCCGGGACTCAAAGGTTTCGTCCTCCCGACATCGAAGCACTCGTAAAACGGCCGCAACGTCTCCCGCACCTTCCCGATCGCCGATGCAAATTGAATCGTTCCCGCTAACGCAATCTTATCCGTCCTGTTCGGAAAATTCTTCCTTATTGACTGCACCAAGTGTTCCTCGTCGAATAAAATGTCCACGAACACGTACAAAGTCTTACACGTCGTCATCGACACCGGCACTAAACAACTGTGTCCGTAATGCACTAAAAAATCACACCCCAACGCGGTCGCCGCGTAGTCGTCCACGCAGCACGCGCCGTACGTCACGTCGCCGAGAATCACCACGTCTTTTATCGAAGGAACGAAAACTTTGAATATATCCGCCAACGTCGTCGCGTACAAGAGTAACCCCTCGGGAAACTGTAACGCCAATCGAGAGACGTTCCCGGTGCGAAGCCGCCAGATGGTTTTATGGATTTCAAAGGAATAGTTTGCCGGTAACGGTTTAACCGCTCGAGCGAGATTAGGATCGTTGAGAATGGCCAAAGGGATTTGGTTGCCCACAAAATGTCGGACGACGGTGGACGATGGTTTTGTCGCCGACGTCGTCAAAGCGAAAGAGTCGTTCGTTTTGGTCGTCCCCATGTGAGAGAAGTAGAGAATCCCCTAAAATTGTGCGGAGAAGAAGAGACGAAAAGAGAGGCGATGGATGTGTACTAAAATGGTGCTGTAATGTACAACACGCGCGCGTTCTCTACCTAAATGCACAACAACGACAAAATTTTATCACGATTGTCTCTAAATTAATCGTCACTCATCATGGACGCTTTCATTCTCGCCAGCTCGACCAACTCTTCGATGCCGACGACGTGCCAGGACTCTTCGCCCGCGCCGGTGGCCAAGACGGAAACGACGTCTTTGTTCGCGTCCACGGCGACGGTGACGCCGCCGAAAGCAAAAACCGGGAGATTTTCCAGACGCGTGCGACGATTGTTTTTCGGGAGGAACGCGAAATCGTTTTCGGACGCGACGGATTCGAGGATATCCTTGAGCGTTTTTTTCGCGGTCGAGCTGGATTTGATTTTGCGAGTTTTGCCGGGGGATTTGTCTCGTCCGGCGAGCGTTTGTCGAGCGTCTTCGTCGTCTTCGCCGTCGGAAAGCGCGATGGGTTCTCCCGTTGCGGCCGCGTTCATCGCCTCTAACGCGCGGCGTAAATGCGTCCGCGGACGCTCGTGGTTACACACGTCTTCGCCTAAAAGCGTCTTCCAAGACTCGTACCATTCGGCGACTTCGATCAAATCACAATTCTTCTCGTCTTTTAGCCACGATTTTAGAGTCGAGGACCATTTTTTCCAAAAGTGACTTCTTTCGAGAACTTTAGCAACGCCCCCGCCGCCATCGGTTTCTTCGCTCGATGCGAGGACGGCTTTCCACAGAAGAATGTTGTTGAATATCTCCAAATTTTGATCGGCGGGGTCGATTTCAATCAAACTCGCTTTGGCGACCAGTTTCGGGACGACTGTCTTCTCGACAAACTGCGACCACCAAGTTCGACCAAAGACGATCGTTTTTACTTCCACCCACGGTTCAACCACTGCGACTGCTTTGCCACCAATAGACGCGTCTATCACGTTCGCAAACTTTTGTTTTATTGTCGACGAAAGCGCTTTGATAGGTTCTAAAAGCATCTCGAGCCATGGGAAAATCCACTTTGAGGGTACCGACGACGAGGAAGAAGACGTTACTTTTCCTTCGTCGCCAGCGTCTTCAACGAACGTCCACTTTTCAATCTCTCGTGTCAGTTTCGGAATGATGGCATTCTCAACGATCTTATCCAACGAGCGGCGTGGTAACACGCTTTGCCACTCGTAAAAGAGGTCCATCGCTAAGTTTGACTTCACGTCGCGCGGGTCCCATCCTTGAATCAGCGTTCGTATAATTTTCATCGTCACCGGCGTTTCGATGACTTCTTCGAGTAACGTTTCGTCTTCGACGGTTTCGATAACTGGGTCATCGGTGTAGTTCAAAAACGACTCTTGCTTCTTGACGATCTCAGTCGTCGAGACGAGCACGTCTCTCCACTTGCCGCAGTTTTCGTAGGCGAGTTTATACGAACTCTTCTTGTCGTCGTCGCCTGAGGCTTCTTCGTTCTGGTTCTTGGGATCCCACGCGCGAAAGGCTTTTTCGAAGTACTTCTTCGCGTGTTTTTGTGCCGCAACAGCAGCAATGTCGAGTTCCGCGAACGCCTCTTTGTGGTCGCGTTTCAGCTCCAACCATTGTTCCAGAATCTTTTCGTCGTTCTCGTCTTTTTCGTTCTCCACCAACAGCTTCACCTTCTCGTTCAAAGTTCGGATATCTTCTTCGGCTTTTTTCACGTCCTTCTCGATTTGACTCAACCGCTCTTGTTCGCGCATTAACGCCGCGGACGTGTCCATTTCCGTTCGCACTTTCGCGTCGTACAAAGAAATATTCGACGCGGCGAGTTTCCCCATCGCGTTCAAATTTCGCAACAACTCTCTTCCCGGTAAATGTTGGTCGTCTATGCGCTGCTCGTCGTCGTCCGAGTCGCCTTGGAGGTACTGTCCGGTCGTCGATTTAAACGACGTGCCGTCGATTTCCAACTCTCTCGCGCCGCCGCGTTTACTCATGTCGATGATTTTCATTTTCGGTTGGTGCAAAGCTTCGACGAACGAACCTTCGTTCGCGTTGTTATTCTCAATGTTGTCGTCCAACTCTTGCCGCTCTCGCTCGCGTCGAGCGATCAATTCTTCCGGCGTTTCGTATCTGACTGCTTTTCGTTTCACATCTTCCTTCGCGGAGCGTTTCCAAAGCTTCTTTTCTATCGTTTCTACGTTGTTTCTTTTCTCCTCTATTCGTTTTTCGCTGGCCAACTTCTCGCTCTCGTAGTCTGCGCCCCCTCGTCTACCACCGTTCTTTTTCTTTTGTTGAGTCTTCTTTTCGTTTTCTACGTTCTCTTCGAAATCGCCGTAGCCCATGCCCATGTTCTTCGGTCGCAGTTTCGTTTCGATGGCTCTGGAAATCCCTTTCCCATCGGCGCCTAAACCTTGACCAGGTTTGTAGCCCATTTTCGCTAATAACTTGGCGCCGATACCTTTCGTGTGCTTTTCGAAATCCGGTTTCACGATCTTTTCGTGTCCAACATCTTTGTTACTATTCCTTCGTTTTCTATTGTTGTTACTCATATCGTCTGTATCGTCGTCGTCTTCGTTTCCTAACCCGGCGGCAAAGCTTTCCTTCGCTTTCGCCTCTTCGCGTTTTCTTTTCGCCGCATTCCTCGCCTCCTCCGCGTCTCGCATTCTCTGCCTCGCGTTCGCCACCACGCGTTGTCCGAACGACGACGGTAACAAATCAAAATCTTCTTCTTCTTCTTCTTCTTCTTCTTCTTCTTCGTGATTAGTAGCACCCGCCGGCGCGAAACCGAGGCCGAGACCGCCGCCGCCTATACCCGTCCTCGCGTCCTCGTCGTCGTCGTAGTTCTCCGTATTGCTCGTAAAGCCCAAGCCACCGCCGCCACCACCGACTCTCACGCCTCCTAACCCGCTCGCGCCTGATCCGCTCTGCCGTCTCTCCTCTGCCACATCATCATCGTCGTCCTCTTCTTCGTATTCCTCCTCTTCTCCTTTCTTTCCATGAAAAGCGCCTGCTCTGGTGAACCCAACCGGCTTTGAAAAATCATTTCTTCTTCCTCCTCTGCTTCTCCTCCTCTTCCCATCTCTCTCGTCGTCCTCTTCCTCTGATTCCGCGAACGCGCCGTAAATGCTCTCCCGTTTCCCCCGCTTCGTTTTCTTTCCAATCATAAAATCGTCCTCTTCTCCACTTCCGGAGGAGGATAATTCGCCGTCGGACGAATCGCTCATTTATTATTAATCCTCTTCTTCTTTCTCAGCCGTCGAAAGAAACAAAAGAAAAGAGGAGAGAAAAAAGGAACAGAGAACAACACTTTGAGACTACTCTTTTTTCACGCGCTCTCTCTCTCTCTCTCTCTGCGCTTCTTTTGTGAGTATTCTTCTGTGGTTTAATTAATGAATGACTTTCTCCTCCTTATTTTTGTGTGGCAGTTGTTTTTCCTTTTTTTTTTCT
>Ga0233450_10003122_pt1 | contig 15762 bp, 12 predicted proteins | sample 011ome_30_FD_189956 | JGI IMG/M metagenome (GOLD analysis project Ga0233450, IMG submission 189956) | Coastal salt marsh microbial communities from the Groves Creek Marsh, Skidaway Island, Georgia - 011501CT (spades assembly) | ecosystem: Environmental > Aquatic > Marine > Intertidal zone >... | reverse complement strand
CTAGATCTAGGTACTGGCTCAGGGGCAATTATATTAGCCTTATGTAATAAACTTAAATCTGCAACAGGCGTCGGTGTTGATTGTTCGCCAGAGAGTTTAAGTTTAGCAGAAGAGAACTTAACCCTAGCAGGGATTAAGCAACGAGTAAAATTCCATCATTTAAATTGGATGACAGAAAAGGGACCCCAGGGCACTTATGACCTCATTATTTCCAATCCACCTTATTTATCAATGGAAGAGTGGGAGAACTCTCAACCAGAGGTTAAATCTTTTGACCCTAAACTTGCATTGGTTTCAGATAACAATGGATTTAGGCATATTCAAAAATTAGCTGAAATCACACCTGGAATACTTAACGATGATGGGTTGTTTTGTTTAGAAATTGGCTGCGGCCAAGCTAATCAAGCAGTGTCGATCATGCAAAAGTCATTTAGTGATATAGAAATATTAAAGGACCTATCCGGCATAAGAAGATATATATTTTGTAAAACTTAAATTTCGCTATCTTGTGGTTTCGTATTAAATGCAGAATTAGAAATTTTCCTGTAAGTAATCCAGTCTGCCATAATGCGAAAAGATTCATGAAGTCTAATATCATGATTTTCAGGTAAAATGTAATCCATTTCACTAGAACTATTACTGTCATTAATCGTAATTCCCCTTGCAAATTTAGACTTCTCTTGTTGTTCCTTTACTATCATTAAGGAAACTTTTTTTTGAGGAAAAGATAATCCCTGAAAAGACTTATATGTATTATTTAAATTAGATGAAATATTAGAATCTAAGAGTCGCTCTTCAAAACGATTTTGCAAATTAAGCACAGCTTTATTTTTATCTTTTTTTTCCCTAAAAATAGATATGTTTTTATTGATGTACTTAAATTCGTCTAATTCTTTTTGCCTTACCATGCTAGTCTGCAAAACATAATCTAATTCATCTTCATTGTATGCAAACTCGTAGTCAGGCCTTCTGTAGCTAACTGGTGGTATGGAATCCCAAGGCAATGCATTTTCTAAATCGGACTCTCCTATCGGAAGAAGTTCATTTATTGAAGGAATGGAAATATCGCTTTTTACGCCATATATCTGCGTACTTTCACCTGAGGGCAAATAATACTTTTGAATTGTTATTTTTGCAGCACTACCCCTTTTAGACCTACTCATAAAATTGTAAGGTATGTTCATTTGTAAAAGAGATTGTACTGTACCTTTTCCATGGGTGGAAGAATCACCTACAATAATAGCTCTTTTATGGTTTTTTAATGCTCCAGCAACAATTTCCGAAGCAGAAGCACTGTATCGAGAAATTAAAATAATAAGAGGTTTGTTCCAGGAAAGCTTAGGGTTAAAATCAAATTTTTTTCTTATTTTTCCGTCTGTGCTCTTTACTTGTACCACTGGTCCACGAGAAATAAAAAGGCCCGCTAGATTGACAGCTTCACTAAGATATCCTCCACCATTTCGACGAAGGTCAAGAATTAAGCCTTCAATATTGAAACCCTTAAGTGCTATAATTAGCTCCTCGACATCCTCTGTGGCCTTAGGCCCGTTCCCCGAAGAACCATAAAAGGATGGAAGCTCAATAACTCCAAGCTTATGGTTGACTCCATTATGCTGAACATCGTGCACAGATGCTTTAGCAAGTTTTCCTGTTAACTTAATTCTGTCTCTTAGAATACTAACTACTTTTGTACTCGAAGGCGTTTTAATAGGCTTAATTTTCAGCCTTACTATTGTGTCCTTTGGGCCTTTTATCAACTCCACTATTTTTGATAATTTCATATCAACAACATCAACGAAGTCACCTTGAGATTGAGCAACTTTAAGAATAATATCTTCAGGCTCTAATTCACGAGATGCTTCGGCTGGGCCTCCTGGTAAAAGTTCCTTGATCGTGCAATATCCATCGTTATCCGTAAGAACAGCACCTATACCAACGAATTCATTATTCATGGCTTGATCGAATTTTTCTTTTTCTTTTAAATTCATGAATGTGGTGTGAGGATCAAAAACTTGAGTTAATGCAGTAAGGTAGAGTTCCTGTACATCCTCAGGCTCAAATTCAGTAATATTTTTTTTCCATCTTATATACCGATCTTTCAAAAGTTTTCTTGCACCAGATAACAATTCATCAAATTCCTCGTTTTGCATATTCAATGAAGTGGCATTGGCATCAACTGAATTTAAAATTTCATGAATAATCTCATGTGATATCAAGTTTTGCCAAACCGCAGAAAGATCATTAACCGTGTATGACCATTCGGTTTCACTGCGGTCATATAAATATTTAGTGCTCTGATTTAAGTCTATCTGTTGATCAAGTTTTAAAATAGCACCATCAAGTAAAGACATCGCTTTTAGTTGATAATCATTAAATATATCAAACGCTGGAAAAAGATTTCCCTGGCGGAAATAAGTAACAATATTTGGTGTAATATTCTGATGATACTTATCAATATCTTCTTTGGTAAAATAAAGTTTTTGAGGATCTAGCTTGCTAACATAAGAATTCAGAAATTTTGTTTGGTTAAGGTCGCCAAGAGCAACTTTGGTGTAGTGTGCTTGCTCAAGAGCCTGAACTAACCATTTTGTTTCATGTTTCATTAATGCTGTTGGCTCTAACTGTTTGACCGCCTGAGCAAATGAAAAAAGTGTTGTTAAAACAGTTACAGTAGTGAAAATCAAATATCTTATCATATCTAGGTAGTTAAATTTTGGGACAAAACTTAATCCTTTTGTAAAAACGATTTCGCCTTATCTAGTAATTGCTTTTCGCTGGTAGTTAATGATCCAAAGCCCTTTGCATTAATTTTATCCAAAATGCGATCAACTTCCTCATGAATATGTTCGTCCGTTGACATGTTGACTTGGAAATCTGGTTTATGATTTTTATTCTTTTTAAAATTAAAACTCGCACGGGTTCTAAATTTAACAGTAGGAAGTGAGAATTTATGTCTTAGTAACATAAAATAGGCAAACCCGGCAGTAATGCCACCAAGATGAGCCGAATGTGCAATGCCTCCCGAATGAGATAGTTCACTAAATAACAATCCGTAGATTTCTAAACCCATGACGCCATAGAGTATAACTTTCGGCTTCAAGCTCAAAGGTAATACAAAAAATAAAAGAAAGCTTATTGGTTCATTTGGTCTTTGTAGGCAAAAATAAGTAAGATACGCTGATACAACTGCAGACGCACCAATTAAACTAGAAGATCCACTGTTTAAAAGTAGCCAAAATATACCTCCCAACATAGCAGATATGGCGCTAAGCCATATAAAATCTGATGATTTAAGGTCTCGATTAACAGCTCTTCCAATAAAATGAATACCCAATAAATTGAAAACTAAATGTAAAGGTCCTTCATGCAATGTAGAATAGGAAATAAAAGCCCAAAGATAACCAGATCCGAAACTATCCCTCGAAAGCGAGAGTTTTTTAATTAAGCTAAGCTCGAAACCGAATAGGGAAATTAATGACTGAAAAATGAAAGATGATAGAAGTAAAATAATAAGCTTATCTGCTAAACAAAGACCATCTTGAAAAAGAGGCTTTCTCATATATTTTCGGTCATATAGCATAAATCTTATATATACCTGATAAAGATCACAAATTGTAGTAACTTGAGCAAGCTATATAGAAGAGACGGCAGTAAATTTCTTAAGAGGGTTCCTGTTTTAAACTGCGTGATTCCTGTCATGCTACTCGTACCCTTGTATGGAAAAATTCCAAAACTGTCATTAACAAGCCTATTTCTTACAGCCATCTTAATCTTTATTTTGGTAAAAAATAAACAGCACCTGTTCAAATCCAAAAGCCATTGTTCGAAATTATTACTCATTCTATTTGGCGTAGCAATATCATGGTGGTTTTCAATTAAAGTTGAACAAAGTAATCAATCAAAACCTTGTACTGAAGTAATTTTAGGGGTGGTTTTAGAAGGGAATCCGGATGGTCAAGTGGGTCAAAACCTGATTGCAGCAAAAGTTATAAAAGCTACTAAAGCAAATCAGCGTTACATTGGGAAAAAAGTAATGCTTAAATTTAAAAATAGAAAGGAACTTAAATATAACTCTAATATTCTTATAATAAAAGGAATATTAACCAATAAAAATAAAAGTGGTTTATTGATTAATGTAAATAAATACAATCAACCACTTAATAAAGCCTATTTTTATAAAGCTATATTCAATTTTCAAAACCAATTTTTTTATAAAATAGAAAATATTTCGAATTTAAATCAAGGAGCAAAAAGCTTTCTTATAGCAATGACTACTGGAAACAAAACTTATTTTAAAAAAAATGAAATATTGTTATTTATAAAAACTGGTACAGTTCATTTATTTGCAGTTAGTGGGCTACACTTTGGGATGATATATTTAATTTTAAAAGTAATTTTGGACTTAATCTTGAAGTACAAAATCTTGAAAAGCTGTATTATAGTAATTTTACTTTATATATATTTAGTTTTTATAAATGAATCAATATCTGCAACACGTGCATTTTATATGATTTCACTATGGGAGGCCGTAGCACTTATAAAAAAGAAATCCTCTGCATTATCTATAGTCTCTATAGCATTTTTATTTGCATACACATTGAATCCCTATTCAATTTCTAGTGTTGGGTTCCAGCTTTCATTCTCTATTGTTTTGGTAATTATTTGGTTTTTTAATACGAACCTAAAAGGCGGGACTTCCATTTACTTGAAACAACTATACAAAACTTTTCAGGCTTCTTTTGCTTCTTTCATTGGTAGTGTAATTATTATACTACTTACCTTTAAGCAATTTGTTCCTGTTTCTATTTTTGCGAATATCTTATTCGTACCTTTAGCATTTCCGATAATGATAATTTGCCTTGTGTATTGCTTACTCTTTTTTTTATTTAAGCAAGATTATCCGTGGTTCTTGAATATTTCTTACAATATAAGCTGTAAAATTCTTAGTATATTTGACGTAAACTATATTTACATAAATAATATTTCTATAAATTTTAGCAAAGGAATATTATTAGTTTTACCTTTATTTATAATATTTGTTTATAATTTTAAATTTAATTTTTTATTTAAGTCTTTAATAATTATCTTTGTGCAAATCTTTACTTATATTATAATCAAATTCATTAATTAAGTGTTTCTTAATTTTTTGCTTACTTAATCTTCCAATATGAGAGTGTTTAAATATTTTATTTTTACCAAAAAAAACCATTAGAGGTGAAATTTTTATTGCATTTTGCGGTATATATTCTGTTAAAGCTATAATCTCACTCCCTCGCATTCTAAAATTTGCACTTGATAATTGTGCGTTCTCTAGGCAGATCAAAGCATCTTTTTCTGAAGCATCTACACATATTGTATAAAGTTTAAATCCACGTTTTCGAAAAATTTTAAATATTTCTGAAAGTGCTAAAAGATTCTGCCTACAATTCGCGTCATTCGGAGTCCACAAATAAAAAACGGTAGGGTTTACAGTTCCATATTCTAAGAAAAACTCAAGGGTTTGTTTATCTATCTCACGAATAGTTACTTTTTCTTCTGAATACCTTCGTTTAACATTTTCTGCCAATTTTATATCTTTATTTGTCTTTATGGACGTACCATGTACTTTCGTTTTCTTGTATTCTTCATTCCCATCCAAAGCATTCAGGAAGGACTTGTATAAATCAGATTTTTTTAAATTATCAGGGTCATTATAATCACCTATCCTACCATTGTAGATAAGTTTCCTTTGCTTATTAAATAAGAAAGCGTGTGGTGTCGTCTTCGACTTAAGGTAGTTCGAAACTGTCTGACTCTTGCCGTCATATAAATAAGGAAAGTTAAACTTATTTGAAAAATACCGAATTTTCATGTCTTCAAAACCATCGCTTAAATCTGAATATGCTAATTCATCTGGTATTATAGCATCTTCATTATTTGGTGAAACTACTACTACTTTTGAGTTCTTACTTTTAAATTTCTTTGTTATTTCTTTGATTGCGTATTCAAACTTTTGTGAAATTTTACAATGATTTGAGTAAAGTATAATGCAAACATAGTCTGACCCGATCAGGTTATCTTTTGTGTATATATTGTTATCAATATTCTTTAAACTGATTGGTGGAAGATCATTACCAAACGCAAATATACAAGCGTTCATTATAAGAGCATAAAATAAAATAATTATTTTTTTCATTCTTTATTCTGCCTAAACTAAGGGTTGTCTGCAAAGTTATCAATCATTAGAAAGGAAGAATGTTTCCAAATGATAGTTTATCTAATTGGGCCAGTGGTAAAGGGATTTGGTCGGATGTTTCAGATGATGACTGGAACGATTGGCGTTGGCAAATGCGCAATCGTTTACAGAAAAAGGAAGATTTTGAAAAGTTTATTCATTTAACCGAAGATGAAAAAGAGGGTTTCAAAATTGCTGAAAATAAACTTTCTGTAGCCGTCACTCCTTATTTTTTTAATCTTTTAGACAGAAAAATTGCGGATTGTCCATTGAGGAGACAGATTATGCCTTCTGGCATGGAAGCATTAAAATCGGAAGATGAAATGCAAGATCCAGTGGGCGAAGAATCCTCTATGGTAGCCCCTGGTATAGTTCATCGCTACCCTGACCGGGTTCTCTTTTTAGTAACAGACAGGTGTGCTGCTTATTGTCGATATTGTACTAGGAGTCGCTTAGTTTCAAATGCCCAGGGTTATGGTTTTCACCCCGAAATTGAACAATCCATTCAATACATAGCTAACAATAATAGTATTAGGGATGTCTTGATAAGTGGTGGTGATCCCTTGATGTTGTCTGATCAAAAGATCGAAAATCTCCTTGGCAGGTTATCTAAAATACCTCATGTGGAGTTTGTTCGTTTTGGATCTAGGATTCCTGTGTTTTTGCCTCAACGGATAACTAGTTCTCTTATTCATGCATTACATGCTCATCAAAATGTTTGGATGAGTATCCATGTTAATCATCCGAATGAATGTACTCAAGAGCTTAGAAATGCATGTCATAGTCTTACTTCTTCCGGAATTCCTCTCGGAAACCAATCTGTTCTTTTAAAGGGTATTAATGACAATGCTTCTACAATGAAACAGTTAATTCACAGGTTGTTAATGATGAAGGTAAAACCTTATTACTTATATCAATGTGATTTAGTTAAAGGCAGTTCTCATTTACGGGTAGATCCTTCTGTTGGCATAGATATTATAAAGAGTCTTCGTGGTTATACCACGGGCTATGCCATTCCTCAGTTTGTGATAGATGCCCCTGAAGGTGGTGGAAAAATCCCAATCAATCCAAATTACTTGAGTGATATTACTGATGAATATTTTTTATTGAATAATTTTGAGGGTGAACCTTTTAAATATCCTAGAATTAGTTAATTTCAATAGGCTTATTCTTATTGTTTATATTTGCTAGTCAGTGCGAATAGGCATTACTACACATAAAAAAACTACCTCTTCGTTTTCTTTCGTTACCTTAAATACCCCTGGACTCATATCATCACGAAAATCTAATATTATTTTATCCTGAGGTATAGACTTTAACGGGTCTAACAAAAATCTTGGATTAAAAGAAACAGCTGAATCCTCTCCTTCATAATTAACACTCATTGATTCACAAGCATCCCCCAAAGTACTAAGACCGGTTATTTCCATGACCCCTGTTTTAATACGTAGTGTTACTTTTTCATCAGAGACAAGAGCTGCTCTGTGGACGCATTCTTGCATCAATTCCCTTTCGATCTCTGCACTGTTAAAATCGTCTTTAGGTATAACCTGTTTGTAGTTTGGATATTTTCCTTCAACTACTTTTGAAACCAAATATATTGAATTTTTAAATCCCCCTGAATCTTCATTTTCTTCTACTTTAAGTTCAAATGATACTTGTCTGTCTGTAAAAGATACCTTTATCCTACTTCCTACTCTAGGGAGTTTTTCTATTTCGTTTACAGACAGAGAAGGCAATATAAATTCTCCCTCTCCTTTGGTTTCAATATCACTTTTTGTTACTGCTAATCTCCTTCCGTCTGTTGCCACTAAAGCCAATTTTCCTTGGCTCAATTGGAAAAAGACTCCTTTTAGCATGTATCTTTCTTCATTTACTGATTGAGCATATGATACACTTTTGAGCATTGTTATTAATTCTTCCCGGTCGAAATCAAATTCTATTTTTTCTTCTAGCTCCGGAAGGGGAGGAAACTCCTTACTTTCCATTCCAATAACATTAAATATGGAACCTCGGGTGCTGATTGTTGCTTTAGGTGTGTCAGTAGCTTCTATGCTAACTTCCATGTCAGCAAGTTCTCGGATTATCCTTCCTAATTCCTTAACTGGTAGGGTTATTGATCCTTCTTCTGAAATATCTGCTTTTACGCTACACTTTGCACCAAGGTCTAGGTTTGTTGTAGTTAACCAAACCAAACCATCTTTAGCCTCGATTAAAACATTTTGCAAAATAGGCATTGTTTTTCTGGATCCAACGACGCTCATGACTAGCTGAATACCAGAACTAAAATGATCCCGATTAATTTTAAATTTCATAATTTCATTTGTGAAAGAAAATTAACAAATAAACAATCTTCAATTATTAAGATAAAGTATTTTTAAATAAACAATCTTCTTATTATAGGAGTTAATAAGCACAATATCTTTTTAAACCGTTCTAAACCAGCATAATAGAAAAAAATGTTATCTTAACAAAATTTAGATAAATAGAAAAATACAAACATAACAAGGAGAAGACCTTAGTAATTAAACTGACTTCACAGAGTTATTCTCATTAAATGAACTTACTTTCTTTTGAGAGAATCTAAATAATCCCAAAAGCTTTGATGCTCTTCCAGAACAGCTTTTTCAGAGGATGGTAGCTTACAGCGAAAAAGAAAATCATTAAGGGAGTTCTTGGGTAGTATGTAAATGCAATGTAATGCAAGGTTTACCTTTTCAAAATAAATTCTTAAATCATCAACACGAAGCCTGTAGAACAATTTATTGTCCCTGCGAAATTTACCAATGCCAGAGTCAGACTCACTTAATATAGTATTTGTTAAAGAACTTAATGTATCCATAAGTTTTAACTGATCACTTTTAGGAAGATCATTGAGAATAGATAAACTTTGCTCAGAAAAGGTAACTTGAAACATAACTACCAATTTAGAAACGATAAAATTCTTTTCGGCAAACAAGAATTGTAAGGTTTGCAACTTTTTCATGGGAGTTTTGTGGAAGAGTGTGTAAGATTTAGGAGTAAATTAATTTTATGGAAGAGAACAGAGATATAGAAATCGCCAAAACCGTTTTACAAAACGAAGCTAACTCCATTTTGAAGGCATCGGAACGTTTCTCTTATAATTTTGTAAAAGCGATTGATATACTTTTGACTCAAAATAAAAAAATAATTGTTTCTGGAATTGGTAAATCTGGCCATTTGGGAAAAAAAATATCTGCGACTTTATGTAGCACAGGGTCTCCTTCTTCATTTTTACATCCATCAGAAGCGCTTCATGGAGATTTAGGCATTCACCAAAAAGGGGATCCAGTAATTTTTTTATCTAATAGCGGATCAACACCAGAACTTATTGCTTTAGCACCAATCTTAAAAAGCAGAAAAGCAGAAATCGTCGGTATTTTTGGCCGACTAGAGGGAAAGTTGAACGATTTGGTAGATGCATCACTGGATGCTAGTGTTGGAAAAGAAGCAGACCCTTTGGGAATTGTACCAACAGCAAGCTTTGCCGTGGCATCCTCAATAGGAGATGCCATTGCTTCTGCACTAATGAATAGAAGGGGTTTTACAGAAATAGATTACGCAGTCACACATCCAGCAGGCCAACTAGGCAGAAATTTAGTTTTAAATGTTAAGGATGTTATGCACGAAACAGCCAAAACAGCCATTGTTTATGAAGATACTACAATAAAAGATGTAGTTGTAAAAATGACAACCTATCCTCTAGGTGCTGCCTGTGTGTTAAATAGTAAAGAGGCCCTTGTGGGATTAATATCAGATGGGGATTTAAGACGGGCGCTCCATAGGTTTGAAGACTTAAAAAGTATAAAAGCTAAAGACATCATGACTAAAAACCCAGTTGTCGTTGAACCAAACATTTCTCTTGGCGTAGCTCTTGAAATGATGGAAAAAAGAAAATCTGCTATATCAGTTTTGCCTGTAATGGATTCTACAAACCGGGGAGTCACTGGAATGATAAGGATCCATGATATATTAAACAGCTAATCTTAAAATTGTTAATGAAAACAAACAGGATTTTTATTGGAATTATTTCTTGTGTTGCGATAAGTGCCTTTATTTGGTTATTGGTTAGTTACAAAGATGCCCTTGAAGAACTTTCTTTTCGAGAAAGCAATAAAGCAGTTCTTGAAAAAGACATTTATGAATTTCGTAAAGAAGCAAATAAAAACAGGGTCTATTTAGAAAACCTGCGAAAAAACCCTGATTTTCAAGATGCAACCGCAAGAAAAGAATTGGGTTATGGGGCAGAGGGGGAACGAGTGTATCGTTTTCCGTTAGAAAAATAAAAATTTAAAAATGGAAAAAGAAAAAATTAATGAATTAATAATTAATGCCCAACAGGCTTTTGAAGGTAAAAACCTTTTAAAATCGTCTTTTGAAAATATCTCAGAGTTTTTAAATACTGTAGACATACCCGACAGGTTTTTAGGTTCCATAAATGAATTATTTGCCGATAAAAGATGGGAAGAATTAAATAATCGATTTCATGCAGATTTAGCTTTTGGAACTGGTGGCATGAGAGGCAGGACTATTGGAAAAGTCATCACAAAAGCTGAGCAAGGCAAAAATCAAGCTAAAGATAGCCCAGAATTTCCCGCAATTGGCACAAATACCCTCAACGAACTTACGATTATTCGGGCTACAAGAGCTTTGTTTTCTTACATAAAACAATGGATGGCAGGGGAGGGCATCCACGAGCAACCACGTTTGGTAGTTGCAAATGACGTAAGACATTTTTCAACCAAATTTTCTAATTTAGTAGCTAATGAATGGAAGCAACTAGGAGGCTATTCAATGAAGTTTGATGGTCCTCGATCAACCCCGCAACTTAGCTTTGCAGTGAGAAATAATTTTGCTCACGCGGGTGTTGTTATCACAGCAAGTCACAATCCTTTTCATGATAACGGGTTTAAGGCATATTTTTATGATGGTGCCCAATTCGTGCCGCCGCATGCCAATTTAATTGTAGAAAATTATAACAAAATATCAATAGGTGATCTGATATCTAGTCTTAATTTTGAATCGAAGGAATCTGATATTACCACATTACCAACTTCTGAAGATCTAGCATATAGAGCAGTGTTGGAAGAAGCGGTGTTGGAGCCAGAAATGTTAAAAAACCAAAATCTCAAATTGGTTTTTACGCCAATTCATGGTACCGGGGCCATAACTGCAGTACCAGCACTATGGGACCACGGTGTCGAAGTATGTATAGTAGATGAACAAAATATCCAGGATCCTAACTTTAGCACTGTAAATTCTCCAAATCCCGAAAATGAGGAAGCGTTAAAAATGGGGATCGGGGTCGCAAAGAAGACCCGTTCAGATTTGGTCTTAGGCAGTGATCCAGATTGCGACAGAATTGGGGTAGCAGTGCGTGATAATGAGAACAGGTATCAATGTTTAACAGGTAATCAGGTTGCTTGTATGTTAGCGGAATATCGCCTATTACAATTAAAGAGAAAACAACTGTTGAGGGATGAAAACAAGGAAGGGTTTGCCTTGTTAAAAACATTTGTAACAAGCCCACTTTTACAAAAGATTTCCCAAGCTCATGGGGTTTCGTGCATCAATACCCCAACGGGTTTCAAGTGGATGGCTCAAAAGCTAAGGAAGTATGAAGAACAGGCAACAGCTGAAATTAAAGACAAAGAAGGTTTAGGCTTGGACTATGATAACACGGATTTATTCACCAGGATCGACATTTTGAGTAGATATTCAAAATATGTCACACTCGCGGCCGAGGAAAGTTATGGGTATCTACCCGTCGATTTGATTAGAGATAAAGATGGAAACGCATCAGCTCTTGCAATAGCTGAGTTGTTTTCGTTTTTGAAGTCATCTAATTCCACCGCTACAGATTTCCTTGATAGCTTGTACTTAAAATATGGCTATCATGAAGAGAAAACAGAAAATATATATTTTGAAGGAGCAGAAGGCGGTGAAACCATTAAAAAACTGGCGGAATCATACCGCAACTCACCACCCTCTACTATTTCAAACCTTAAAATAACCAGTATAAAAGATTTTTTACAATCTGGGCATGTAGACGAAGAAGAAGAAAATCTTCCTTTGGAAAACTTTTTAATTATTAACCTAGAAAATGGTTTTTCAGTTGCGATAAGGCCTAGTGGAACTGAACCTAAGATAAAATATTACATATTTGGTTCTGAATCAAAAGGATCTCAGAATTTGCCTGAATCAAAAGATCGAGTTAACCAATTGATTTCTGGGATCGCAAGTTGGTTAGTCGAGGATGCTAAGCAAAGAACCCAATGATATTAGACAAATCAATAAGCTAGTATCAAACAAGCATACTGGAAGGATTTTCTAAATTATCAGCTAAAGATTGAAGAAAATTGGCTGCAATGGCCCCATCCACAAGGCGGTGGTCGCAGCTTAGACCAAGCATCATGGTTTCACCTGCGGTAACTTCTCCGTTTGGTCCTATAACAGCTTTTTTCCTACTTGCGCCAACAGATAATATGGCAGCATTTGGGGGATTTATTATACCACTAAAGAAGTCAACTCCGTACATACCCAAATTAGTGACCGTAAAGGTAGAGCCAGTCATTTCGTCAGGCATCAACTTTTTATTTCTAGCCTTTGAAATAAGCTCTTTAGCTTCTGCTGATAGTGAACTAAGAGAAAGTGTGTTAGCTTTTCGTATAACAGGAGTCAACAAACCGTCTTCGATTGCTACCCCAAAGGCCAAATTGACATCCTTGTGAAACTTTATTTTGTCTATTTCCCAAGAAGTATTAATTTCGGGATGCCATTTTATGGTTTCAGCACAAGCTTTGAGGATTAAATCGTTTACAGATACTTTAAGGGTGGCAGAGTTTGTATACTCTTGGACTCTAGCCAGTTTGTCATTAATAGAAAGACGGGCATGCTTTATGGATTGAGCATTAATCTCTTTTTGCAGATAAAAATGAGGAATTGTCGTTTTAGACTCCAATAATCTTGAGGCAATAAGGCTCCTCATCTTAGATAGAGGTATTGATTTATCTGACAAAATTCCCACTTCATTATATGAAGGATCATTGGGTTTACCTATGTGGGTAGGGTAGGCATTTGTTGGTTCACTATGGTCGCCTAAGTCCCTTTTAGTGATTCTGCCTTTCGGCCCGCTACCTTTAATAGTAGACAGGTCAATATTTTTGTCTCTAGCAATTTTTTTGGCTAAAGGAGAAATGAGAATACGACCTGGGGTTTGTTGGGTAAATTCTGTTTTTTGAACACCTGTCTTTACCGAAACCGCGAAATCATCGCCTGAAGTGTTTGGAGCTTTAAGCTCTGTCTCCCTTTCACCTTTTGAGTCTTCTTCTGTGGCTACACTATCATTCGTTAAATCAACAGCAGGGATGAGATTCGTAATATCTTCTCCCTTTTCTCCAACAACCGCCAGCGGGCTTCCGATGGGAGCTTCCTTTCCTTCCTCTATAAAAATGTCAAGCAATATACCATCTTCAAAGTTTTCAAGTTCCATCGTTGCTTTATCGGTTTCGATTTCTGCAAGAATATCGCCATTTGAAACTTCATCACCTATGGTTTTGTGCCATTTAACAACTGTACCGACTGCCATGGTGTCGCTTAATTTTGGCATTTCTATTACTTGGGCCATTGTATTTAAAATTTTTAAAGAATTGAGAGTGCAGAGGCGACAACACGATCTTGGTCAGGTATTTGTGCATTTTCCAAAGATTTGCTATAAGCTTGTGGTGCATCTACTGCAGAAATTCGTTTAATAGGTGCATCAAGGTAATCAAATGCTTGCTCTTGAATGAGATATGAAATTTGTGCACCCACTCCACAAAAAGGCTTATTTTCTTCTACAAGTAGTACTCGGTTAGTTTTCTTGACAGACTGCAAGATAGTTTCGACATCCAGAGGACGAATCGATCTCAGGTCAACAACTTCGGCATCAATATTATGTTTTTCTTCAAGGATGGAGGCAGCTTCCAAGGAAGTGTGTACGGCTTTTCCATGTGCAATGATCGAAATATCAGAACCTTTTTTTAGGATATTAGCTTTTCCAAGAGGAATGAGGAATTCATTATCATCTGGCACCTCATCTTGCATATTGTAAAGGATTGTATTCTCCATTACGCAAACTGGATCATTGTCTCTTATGGCAGATTTTAACATTCCTTTTGCATCAGCGGGAGTTGCAGGGCAAATAACTTTCAAGCCAGGTGTATTTGCAACAAAGTTTTCAGGAGTATGAGAATGGGTAGCACCGACATTTGTTCCTCCGTTTGCAGGGCCTCTAAACACGATAGGAACATTAATCAGTCCTCCGGACATATATCGTACGCTTGCTGCGTTATTGAAAATTTGATCAAATGCTACATAGCAAAAGCTCCAAAACATAAATTCCACGACAGGTCTCATTCCCATCATTGCGGCTCCGACAGCTAAACCAGAAAAAGCAGCCTCACTGATGGGTGTATCAATAATTTTATCAGGTCCATATCTTTCGAGCATCCCTTCAGATACTTTGTAGGAACCTTTGAATTGGGCGACTTCTTCTCCAAGCAGAATAACATTTTGGTCCCTTTCAATTTCTTCAGAAAGGGCTTGGTTGAGTGCTTCTCTGTAAGTAATGATGGCCATGTTTTATGATTTAGTTACGGGATGCTCAAAGAACATGATGCCTTGTGAGTTTGATTCATTCGGATGATCGGTTTCCCAGTAAATATCATCCATAAGTTCTGCGGGGTCCGGAAATGGGCTTGCAAGAGCAAATTCAGCAGATGCTTCAGCCTCATCTTTTGCCTGTGAATCAATTTCTGTAAACTGATCATCCGTTAAAATCCCTTCGCCCAAAAGCTGATCTTTGAAGATACTGATGGGATCTTTATTCTTCTTGTATTCCTCGATCTCTTCTTTGCTTCTGTAAGTTTGGTCTGGGTCTGCAACCGAATGTCCGCGATATCGATAAGTGTTAATTTCCAAAACTGAAGGACGGTTATTAAGGTGAGCGTTTTCTAAAGCTTTCGAAATCGTGCTTCGAACTTCGTATATATTATGTCCCTCGGAAACAGACCAATCTATGTCAAAGGCATCACCTCTTCTGGCAAGAGGTTCTCCCGCAGAGTGCCTTGATTCTGCTGTTCCCATAGAATATCCATTATTTTCGATAATATAAATAACAGGAAGATCCCAAAGTGAGGCAAGGTTGAGTGATTCGTAAAAAGGACCTTGGTTGGTTGCACCATCTCCCATGTAACACAAACATGCACCTTTTTTTCCTGCATGTTTTAGAGCAAAAGCCATTCCTAGTCCGAGTGGGGTTTGGCCACCAACAATACCATGGCCGCCCCAAAAATTTTTATCTGGCGCAAAAAAATGCATAGAACCACCTTTACCCTTAGAGCATCCTGTTCTTTTACCAAATAATTCTGCCATGCACTCATCCATGTTCATTCCAACTGCCAATGCATGACCATGGTCTCTATAGGCAGTAATGATGTGATCATCTTCACCCATGGCCGAAACAGAACCAACTGCTACTGCCTCTT
>Ga0233450_10003097_pt1 | contig 15848 bp, 15 predicted proteins | sample 011ome_30_FD_189956 | JGI IMG/M metagenome (GOLD analysis project Ga0233450, IMG submission 189956) | Coastal salt marsh microbial communities from the Groves Creek Marsh, Skidaway Island, Georgia - 011501CT (spades assembly) | ecosystem: Environmental > Aquatic > Marine > Intertidal zone >... | reverse complement strand
CGAGCGGAATCGTTAGCTTCAGCGTTACCGATGACGCAGATGTCGCTGAGACCTGGACCGCAAAGGTTCAGACGTACAACAGCAACACAGCTGCTTGGGACGATGTTGCTGGTGCCGGTAACTCAGTAGCAATCACGCCGACTGTTGGAGCATCCAACGCCGCTGGTGCCACTACTGTTGCGCTTGCGCAGAGTTGGGTCACTAACAACACAGGTACAGGTTTGGCGCTGAACCTAAGCGCGTTGTCATCATCTGACACTCGCCTAGGCCAGTCAGCACCGACAACCACCACTGCTGCTGACAACGCTGCAGGCAACGTCGGTACCCTGAGCGGTGTCCTAACCGATGCTGCTGGTGCCGCAACCTATGGTTCAGTCACACTTAGCGCCCCAGGCGTAATGTTCAAGACTGGAACAGTTACCTCTGATGGATCCATCACAGTTCAGACAAGCGCTGCCGGTGCATGGGGAGGCGTAACGCTGCACTCCAACACCTCAGGCAAGGTCACCGTTACTGCAACTTCGGGTGCAGCTAGCAAGACTCTTGAGGTAACCTTCGCAGCCGCCGCAGAGACCACCGCTACTTCGGTAACAGTGGACATCGCAAACGCTGAGAAGGGTAAGACCATGACTGTTTCTGGTGTTGTAACCGACAAGTGGGGTAACACCATTGACAACTCAAACGGTGACCTAACAATCACTTACACCGGTCCCGGATTCATCAACGGCGCTCTGCCTACTGAGACAGACGCAAACGGTGAGTACTCGTTCCAGGTGCTAATCGGTGCAAACGACACCATTTCTGGATCTGTCAAGGTTGTCCTTGACGGTGACTCAGATGGCGACAACACTGATGCCGAGACTGTCACAGTTGAGAAGGATCTTGCTCCAGCTGCCGCAGCTGACACCAAGGTCAACGCTGGTTCCTTCAAGGGCTATGTAGCCATCTACGCAAAGGGTCACATGGGCAAGCGCCTAAGTGCCAAGGTTGGAAACGACTGGGTAGTAGTACCTGCTCTAGCATCCAACTTCGTTCGCGTAGTTGAGTACACCGGCGCTGGTTACACCATCTCGGTTCGTATTTACATCGACCGCGTACTGGTAGACACCATCGTCGTTACCACGAAGTAACTAACTAAGTACTAACCACTAACCCCCCTAGGGCAACCTAGGGGGGTTAGTCATTTCCGTGACAAAACTCAAGGATTCGAATACGCCCAAAATTTGGGTAATTTGGACGGCGTGAAAAATGCGCGGCTTGCGCGGGCTACTGGATGCTTGAGAAAAAACCTGGACGGAGTCATTGGGGGTCGAGTTTGAAAATCTTAACCTCCTGTTATCCAAACGTTATCTTGAACCACCTTGCTTGACTCTCTATAACTTGATTGAATAAAAAGGTCTAAATTTGCATGTTCTCAAGGAGGAAGAATATGAAAAAGATGGTGGGGGCTTCCCTTCTAGCAGCATCTGTACCTGGACTAATTTTCTCAATAACGGCTGTTCCCATGGCATTGGGCGTAGATGCCGATATGTCATCCGAAATTGTGACCGAGGAGGAGTGCACATGGGTAATGATGAACGCCCCCTCCTCTCTTGCCCTAGAGCCGGCCGTGGCTGGTACCGAGTATGAAGGCGTTGCGCTAGACATATCAGTGACATCTACCGACTTTGATGTTCACAGCACTGGCAATCTGGACACAACGCCAACCCTGGACTCTCACAACGAGTGCACCTTCTACGGAGAGGGAAACGTAACGAGACCGATAGTTTCAATGACGATTGGGGATGGCGATTTCACAGCAACGTATGACTCAGGAACAGCTGACGCCGCTCTGGACTTTGAATTGGACGCAGATAATGCTCTTGATATTGCATGGTCCGGTGACGACTGCGACGCGATCTGGACCCAATCCGGCCTGAATCTTCATGCGACAGGGCTTACTGGAACCCTTATCACCATTCCACTGATTGCCAACGTTACTGACCCAGTGGCGGATGGCCTCGCTGGATCAAACGATCGTTGTGTCGACGACATTGGATTTACGGTTACCATTCCAGCCAACATGAAGCCTGCATCTCCGGGTGCAACGTATACATGGACTGGCCCAACGCTCACAACCGCTTTGTCCACTTCGGACAGCTAGACAAGGCTGTTATAAGAGCTACATTCAGATCAGCTAATCCTTAGGCATGCCTCAAAACCAGAGCAAACTTATTGCTCTGGTTTTGAGCTTCTTGGTGGTTTTATTTTCAGGGGCCCTAGCGCGGGCAGATAGCCTGGGCATCTCAGTTGCGATTGTCCCTTACGTAAACGAGAGCGGCTTATCTGGCGGTGGAAATGAAAGATTGTGGTTTCCAATAGAACCGGGGCAGTCACTCACTCGAGAAATCCGAGTCACGAGTTACAGCGAATTGAGGCAGGTTGTATCTGTTCAGCTGTTTGATTACGTGACCGAAAACGGCGTTCGTTCAACCGATTTTTCATCACCCAGTGGCATTTTCGATTGGGTTGGCGAAGATGCGATCGAGGGAGTGCTGGTTGAGCCTGGAGAAACGATAACTTTGCCGATTCCTCTTGCAGTTCCCTCAGATGCTGCCCAGCGTGCTTATGAAGGCACCCTAAGAGTTTTAGCAACAGAGTTTGATGACGGCGTCGAGGAAAAGCAGGAAGGTGGAGTGCGGGCGATTGTCCAAGGAGCAGTTGCAATTGATCTTGCGTTCTGGGTGGGCGTTGGAGACGCACTAACTCTTCTTCCAAGCTTTGACATCGTAGACATTGAGGGTGTTTTGCTCGAGGACCTTAAGTATCTTCGAATTTACTTTGAGAATACGGGTCTATCTCCAGTTCGGCTGCGCGGATCTGCACAATTCTCCGACCCTCAGTTTGCTGAAAGAGTGTATGACCCTGCCAGCTATGTCTCACCTCAAATTTCCCCCGGTGAACGCGGTTTCGCAGACGTGCTCATTAATCAGGAAATCATAGATGGCGATTGGAGCGTATTTGTTTTAGCTGAGCAGGACGGTATCCGCCAGACACGTCTTTTTGAGGGGAATCTTCGATTTGCTGCCCCAGGCTCAGTGCCCAACTGGGTATGGGTGGTTCTTCAAATTGCAATCGGACTTCTCTCACTTGCAGGAGCAGTGTTTGGGCTAAGAGCTCTTCGTAGCGGAAGGACGAGCGAGCTTGACTCGGAGCTGACTGAGCCAACGCCCAAGCGAAGGGCAGCGCTGCCAAAAGTTCAAGTGAGTTTGCCGCAAGTAGACCTGACCCGCCTGCTCGAACCAGTCAGAGCTCTCGTGACACATTTGCGTGCTAAGGCGGCGGAACGAGCTCAGATGCCTAAGGCTCCGCAACAAAAGCAAACCACTCCGCGGGCGGAACGTCCGAAGCAGAGCCGACCATCAAAGTCAGCAAAGAGCTATGAGGCTCGGGTTCAAGCGCTGATGAATGCAAACCAAGTGGTTAGAGACCTAATGGGGGAAGACATCAGGGACGCGCTGTTTCAAGCGGAGATGGCAGAAAAATATCCACAGGGAAATTACTCCTTTGACTTTGACACTTTGGAAAAGCCCGCTCAAGATAGGGTTCGCCAAATACTCGATGCCAAGAGGGTGATCCGAGAATTGCAAACGGACGAGCTGAGAATTGAAGTGATCCGGCGTGAGACTGACGCGAAGTTGGAAAGAATGAGGCAAGCCACCGGTGTTTAGTCGGCCAGGTGTAGAACTCGAGACAGATTTCGATGTCAGCCCGAATGTCAGCCAAAACCCTGAAATTGTCTGAAATTCAATGAAACATCCCCTCCTTGACCAACTTGCCAACTTCCTCGTAATCTAGGGCCAAAACCGCATACACAGCCGGGTAGCAGTACCGCTTAGAGGGCCCTACGGATCAGAAGGTTGGGGGTTCGAGTCCCTCCAGGCGTGCTGAAACCCATCAAGAATTTCACGACTTGATGGGTTTCTTTTTTATTTGACTTGCTTTAGATACCTGGCCAGATAGCCAGAAAGAATCAGTGCCCCTGCCGGATACATTAATGCAATCGGCAGAGTTGTTAGCTCAGAGATAAAGCCAGTAATGGTTGGGCCAATAAAGTAGCCGGCAATTGAGATGACTCCTATTCGAGCTATCCCCAGTGATGGTGGAACGCCCGGAATCTCGGCGCTCGCCAGAATGTAGGCGGGGAAGATTGGGCCGATGCCAAGTCCCGCAGCAAAGAAGCCAGCATTTATCAAGATCATCGCAGCAATCGGATTAGTCGCAGACAGGGGCACAGCGGTGAGGATGCTGATGGCCCAAAAGCCACCACCAAAGATTCCCGCGTATAACACCGTTTTGTGGCTGCCGTGAATCTCCATGATTTTGTCTGAAGTAAAACGCGAGACAATCATGGCTAGTGAGAATGTTGCAAATACTGAGGCTGTGAAACCGGGAGCGACTCCCATGTGCTCTGCAAGAAGAATGCCGCCCCAGTCCATCGATGCACCCTCCGCAACAAAGCTGCCCAGCGACCCAACGGCGAATGCCCAGAGCAAGATGTATTTGCCCCCAAACCACGGCATCTTTGAGCTTGTGCCCTCCGCTCCCTTGTGATCGTCAAGGTCACTCGCAAGCATTTGTTCAGTGAGGGGTATAAAAATGAAGACCGCTGCAATGCCCAGCACCAAAAGGTTTTGACCTGGTGTCAGGAGCCCAACTACTGCTCCGCCAAAGATCGCGGTGAAAAAGGTGCCAATCGACCAGGCTCCGTGAAGCGAGGCCAGGAACCTCTTCTTGGTTAGCTTCTCAACAATCACTGCTTGAGAGTTAGCGGCAATATCCATCGCTGAGTAGCCCAGACCCATGACAAACAAGCCCGCCATGATTCCCGGCACCGTCATCGTGAGGCCCATGGTGATGACACCAAGCGGCATCACAAATTGCGAAATTCTTAGGGTGTTTTTAGAGCCCAGGCGATGGACCAACCTACCTGAGTATTGAGCACCCAGCACCGCACCTACGCTGCTAGCAGCAAGCATGAGACCAAACTGGGCGTCATTGAGCCCGAGGTCACTTTTTATTTCGGGGATTCTTGGCACCCACGCCATAGAGCTGACACCCATAACCAAAAACAGCAAAGCCAATGACCAGCGAGCTCTGGTGGCCTGAATCATGTTTTGCACTTGCACGCTCCTCGGGCAATCTTATGTTTCAAGGGGCTGTGAAAATCTTGTTTTTGCGACTTCAACTAGGCTTTTCGGCGTATGAAAAAGCTTCTGGCCCTCGCGGTAATAGCGCCGCTGCTAACTGGCTGCGCTTCCGAGGAGGCTCTCCCGGAGGCTGAATCTCTGCCGGCGGTCAAGAACTTCATTGCCACTGCTGCACCTGAGGCACCCGAAGAGGTTGTTACCTATGCAGACGTCATAAGGAATAGCTACCAACTGTTTCTCGAAAACGGTATGACAGAGGAAGTGACCTCTGCCGGCGATCGTTACATCCTCACCTACGAACCAGGTGAGGAATTCTTAGCGGCTCTTTACAACCTTGAGTTTGATGATGTTGTTGGGGTAGAGCAAAAGGAGCTATTCACTGTTTATTCAGCATGGGCGATGCTGAGTGAAGAAGCAACGGTAATAGAGGAAACCGATCAGGGTTATGCATTGTCACATCCGGACTACGGAAGTTTCTACATCGTAATTGAGGATGGCCTGATTGTTGGGGGATCAGGAATCGATGCGGGCTGGACAGGGGAGTTTCGCTATGAGTCCGATCCAGAAGTCTTGGAGAGACTAGAATCGCAAACCGAGGGCGAGTAACTCTCGATCCCCAAGGAGCTGAAGCAAATTAGACGGATAATCAGGCGATTGTTTTCGATTAGCCGAACGCAGGAGTCGGCACCCGACGTTAACTTCGCGGCTTCTGATGAGGGCGAGTTCCAGGAGCAAATCAGCTCTTGGAAGGGTTCCCTCAGTCAGGCAGGGGAAAGAGACTTCAATCCTGAATCTTCCAAGTACTTTTCATCAAGTGCCCTATCGGAGTCACGGCGCGCAAGGCTTGATAGGAAGAGGGCTGAGCGCGAATCCAGCGCCAAGTCGCCAAAGCGCAGCCGCAAGACTAGTAAATAGCCCCAGATTGGGCTAGCCTTTTCAGCTATGAGCGAGCCAACTAAGAAGGTATTCGGCACGGCCGTTGGTGGGTATAACCGTAGTGAGGTTGACCAGTACGTTGCTTGGCTCCAGAAGACTCTTTCAGACTTAGAGATCTACAACTCTCTTGCCGTTCGAGAGCAGCAAAATCTGCGCGAGAGACTCGTTGAGGTCGAAGAGCAGCTCAAAGCCGCAAAGTCTCCCGGCTACGCCCAGCTTGGCGCGAAATTTGAAGAAACCCTGCGACTTGCAGAGAGTGAAGCTGCAAAGCTGATCAACGATGCCGGCAAAGATGCCCTGAAGACCCGTGAAACGGCGAAGGCTGAAGCCGAAAGAATTCGCTTCGAGGCAGAAGACGAGGTAGCAAAGCTGCGGGCCAAGTCCCAGCGTGAGGCTAAGGCGTTACTCTCACAGGCTCGCGCCGACGCCGGACAAATTAAGGAAGAGGCTGAGGACGAGCTGCAGCGGGTTCAGGCAGAGCGAGCTCAACTCGACAAGGAAGCTGCTGTTGTTCGCTCCGACGCTGACAACTACGCCGCAAGAGTCAAGGCAGAGCTTCAGTCCGAGGTTGAGAAGATTCAGACGGAGAACGCTCGCCTTCTCAAGCGCAACGCCGAGATTGAGTCAGAGATTCGCGAGAAGATCGACCAGGGAGAGAAGCAAGCTCTGGAGATTTTCCGCAGGGTTCAGAAGGAAGCCGAGGACATGCGCAATGAGGCGGAGCGAGAGCTTCGTGCCGCCACCGCAGAGGCAAGTTCCCTAATCGAAAATGCCGAGCAAACCTTGGAGAACGCGAGAACGGAAGCCGACAGGCTAGCTGCCGAGTCCGAGTCAATGGCCCTCAACATTATTGCTGACGCTAGATCTCGAGCCGAGAAGCTCTCGATGCGTTCCCTCGAGATAACGCAGGCAGCCATTCAGGACGCCGAGGCCCGTCTCAGCAGGCTCCCCTCACAGCAGAATGCGATTGAAGAGTTCATTGCCGAAACCAAGTCACTGCTGACTCCTGAGCAAGAGATGGCTATCAGCCGCCGCAAGACAATTGAGGAAAGCCGCAAGCCGTTGGAGCCTGAAGTGGTTGCCGAGGATGTAGACGAGGTAGTTGTCGAAGCGGAAGCAGAAGACAAGAACTAGATCAAGCTCGAAATCGAGTTCATAGCCCCACCCATCACCGCTGGAATTCCTCCACCCGGGTGAACCGATGCCCCAACCCGATACAGCCATGGCTTAGTCAGGCTTCGGTAACTTGGGTTGTGAAACGGTCCGGATTGCCAAAGCGGATTCTTGGCTCCATAGAGAGCACCACCAAGCGCGCCGAACCCCTCAAAGTAGTTTGCGTTTAGCACTTTGTAGTCTTCAAACATTTCGTCAATTGGGCGATCTAATCCGATCAAATTTGAGACCCTGTCGAGCTCATCTCTAACCCAAGCTGTCTCGAGGTCATAGTCGGCGCTGTCGGCAGGGGCAGTTAGCAAAACGGCAACTGTTGCCTTCTTGTTTGAGTAGATGTGTCCCGGCTCGTAGTAGTTGACAAAGCTCATTGTCTGGTCGGGAGCAGAGTTTGACTTCAGCGCCCGATAGAGGTCTGCTGGATCGTCTGGCATCACAACCGAGTGAGTGACCGTGCCAGCTGGCAAAGGGTTTTTCAAAGCGGCATAAATCGCAACTCCAGAGCAGGAGCGGTTTGGTGCGATCTTTGCCCTATTGCCGGAGATTAGGGCATCGGTCAGTGAGGCGTCCAGTGATGACACCACAACATCGGCGTTGTAGCTGCGCTCGTGGGTTTTGACCGCATGTTTGGAAATAGACATCACTCGTTGGCCGAGCAATATTTCCGCCCCCGAGTCCTCCGCCAGCTTTGCAAGAAACTGGGGGACCTCGTTCATCCCGCCCCTTGGAACAGAGATGCCTTGCTCGCTCATGATTGCGGTCATTGAGGCATAGATCGGGAGGGTCTGGTCTGGGGAGACTCCTGCATTGAGAGTGTGAATGGCAATTAGTTCTTTTAGGCCCTCAGGCATCCAGCTCAGCGAATTGAGGTAGTTGTTGGTTGAGAGTCTGGTTCCGTAGACATTGAGAAGTTTGCCAAGAGCAGGAAGAGCTTTTAGGTCCATTGGGGCGGAGGTCAGAAGAGTAGTTATGGGCCCCTCAAGGCCTTTGTGCTCAGCAACAAACTTTTGCCAGGGCTTGTGCCACTGATGGTTCTCGGGCACGGGGATGTCAATCTGGTCTCCCCGGAAGAAGTACCTTCCAACTTCCGCAAGGCGAATGAACTCTAGATCTTTGGGCAGCTTGCCACCTAGCTCCTGATACTTTGCCAGGAAGGTTTCCCACACCCCTGGAAAGGTAAAGAGCGACGGGCCTGTGTCAATTACCTGACCGGCGACCTCGATCCTTCGGCTCTTGCCACCAATCCAGTCCCCCTGCTCCAGAACCGTGACCTTGTGACCCTTGTGGGCAAGCAGTGCGGCAGAGGTGAGGCCTCCCAAACCGGCTCCGATGACAACTATGTTTTTTGCCATCTACGGATAAATCCCGAAGGTGATTCCAACCACAAGCTGAATCCCTGCCACGGCACCTGCGACATAGGGAAAGGCGATTGAGTACTTATAGACATCGTGGGCTTTTTTGGGAGTCGGATTTTGCCATACCGAGAGCACGAGGTAGCCAGCGATAAGAAGGTTGGCAATGGCCAGCGGAATATTCACAAGGCCAAAGAAGACGGTCGAAACCAGCCACCAGATACCTGACCATACAAGTGTCCCCCTCACGCCAAGGTGAACTGCCGTAGTGGTGATTCCAGTGTCGCTGTCCTGCGGAATATCTTGAATGGCATCGTAGGCGTGCTTGGCAATTGACCAGGCCATCAGCCCGATAACCCCAAGCCAGAGAGGTTCGTGACCAAGAGCCAGCGGGACAAAAGCCAAGGGGAAGGCATAGTCGGTGTTTGAGAAGCTATCTAGATATGGCCTCGCCTTAAACCTCAGCGGAGGCGCTGAGTAGAAGGTAAAGAACAGGCTGTAGGCAACCATCCAGGCAACTGCCTGCCACGGCAGAGTCAAGGCAAAGTAAAAAAGAAATGGGACATTGGTGACTATGACGCCAATCCAGATTGGCCTTACCTCGTTTGGATAGATGTGGGCACCCTCATAGGAGCCCTTACGAGCGTTAATGTTGTCTGTCTCTTGGTCAAAGATGTCGTTGATTCCATAGATCAAGAGGTTGAAGGGGAAGGTCACCCAGATCAGGATTGGCAGGATCTCCCAGTTCCAGATGTAACCGGCGAGCCACATGCCCATGACGGTTGTACCAATGGTGTTGACCCAGAGAACGGGCCTAGAAATTTGAATTAGTCGCCAGAGCACCCATTCAGCCTAAGCCCTCGCAACCAAATGCACTTTTTGCACGAATGTGCACGTGACGAGGACCCAAATTGCCCCAGTGAATTGCCATAATTTCCCCTAGCTGCACAATTGTCAGCATAAATGTGAAGGAAAAAATGGCCACCATTAACCCTTTGTTCGCCCCTGAGCAGGGCACGATCTCTGCGAACAAGGAGGCTGCCAGTGCATCACTTGAGTCTCTTCTCGCAATTCGATTCTTTGAAGAGGCCGTTGACGGCCTCTTTGCAAGGGGTCTGATGCACGGGACCATGCACCTCTCGATTGGTCAAGAGGCAGTTGCAACCGGAGTGTGTGCTGCCCTCAGGAAGACCGACTACATCACCTCCACTCACAGGGGACACTCGCACTGCATTGCTAAGGGCGCGGACCTTACTCGAATGATGGCAGAGCTACTGGCAAAGCAGACCGGTTATTGCCGCGGTCGAGGTGGCAGCATGCACATTGCCGATGTTGAGACTGGGAACCTAGGCGCCAACGGCATTGTTGCTGGCGGCATACCAATTGCAGCAGGTGCAGCGCTGGCTCAAAAGATGCAAGGCAAGGACAACGTTGTGGTCTCCTTCTTTGGAGACGGCGCAACCAATGAGGGAGCTTTTCACGAGGCGCTAAACCTGGCTGCTGTCTGGGACCTGCCCGTTGTCTTCGTATGCGAAAACAATAAGTACGGCATGAGTTTCTCAACCACCAAGAGCATGAAGGTCGAGAAAATCTCTGAGCGGGCGGCTGCCTATGGCTTCCCGGGTGTAACGGTTGATGGAAACGATGTCGATGCTGTTTTTGAGGTTGCTAAAGAAGCTGTCAAGAGGGCGAGGGCTGGCGGTGGGCCAACGCTTATTGAGTGCCTCACCTATCGCCACAAGGGGCACTCCAAGAGTGACAAAAACCTCTACCGCACAAAGGAAGAAATTGAGTTTTGGAAGACTAAGGACCCGGTAGGCATATTTGAGACCAGGGTCATTGAGTCCGGGCAGCTAACAGCCGAAGAGGTCGAGCAGCTCACTCAAAAGGTCCGTGATGCCGTGCGACTTGCGATTCAGGAGGCAACTCAGGCTCCCGACTCAGACCCTGCAGAGCTACTCAGCTCCGTCTTTAGGCAGGTGAGCTAGTTGACCGAACGAATCATTACCTACGCCGAGGCAATTCGCGAGGCAATCGGCCAGGCCATGGAGGCTGACGAGAGTGTCTTTGTGCTCGGCGAAGACATAGGGGTCTACGGCGGAGCCTTTGGAGTTTCTGGCGATCTTTACCACCGCTTTGGCGAGGAGCGCGTCCGCGATACGCCAATCTCTGAGCTCGGCATAGTCGGTGCTGCCGTGGGAGCAGCCCTAGTGGGTATGAAGCCAATCGTGGAGATTCAGTTCTCTGACTTCACGGCTCAGGCAATGGACCAGATTGTGAACCAGGCTGCGAAGATCCACTTCATGCTCGGCGGCGAACTTTCTGTCCCAATGGTTTTGCGTGCACCCTCTGGTTCCGGAACTGGCGCTGCGGCCCAGCACTCCCAGTCTCTAGAGTCCTGGTTTGCGCACGTGCCCGGCCTGAAGGTGGTCTTGCCATCATCGCCAGCAGATGCCAAGGGTCTCTTGCTATCGGCTCTCGATGATCCAAACCCAGTAATAGTTCTTGAGCACAAGCTGCTTTACAAGACCTCGGGCCATGTTCCAGAGGAGATGTATCGAACTCCAATTGGAGTCTCAAACGTTGTGCGCAGCGGCACCGACCTCACCATCGTCGCAACCGGTGTGATGGTTTCGCGCTCAGTGGAGGCTGCGGAGCAGCTTGCGGCTGCGGGCATCGAGGCGAGCGTTATAGATGTCAGAACCCTCAGTCCTCTGGACATGGATCCAATTAACACATCTGTCGCTGAGACAGGGAGGTTGATGCTGGTTCAAGAAGCACCGAAGCACGTTGGCTTTATGGCTGAGGTCGCGGCTCGTGTCTCAGAGGGCCCTGCAATCTACTCCCTTACTGAGCCCGTGCTGAGGCTTTGCGGCATGGACGTGCCAATTCCCTACGCCCCCCAGCTCGAGAAGTCTGTGGTTCCGCAGCTTGATGACATTGTCGAAGGGGCAAAGAATCTAGTGAGGGGCGTCTAATGGCTCAGACACCTGTTGTTATGCCGAAGATGAGCATGACCATGACCGAGGGTGAGGTCGTGGAGATTCTGGTCAAGGTCGGTGACAAGGTTGAAAAAGGTCAGGTGGTCGCAGTTGTCGGTACTGACAAGACCGACATGGAGGTCGAAAGCGACCACGAGGGAGAGGTCACTGAGATTTCAGTCGGTCCCGGAGATGTCATAGACGTTGGCGCACCTCTGTTTGTTCTTGAGACGGTAGGGGAAGACCTACTTGCCGGAATGTTTGATGCCCCTCCCGAATCGGTTCCGGTTGTAGTTGAAGAGCCGGAAGTGGAGCAAAAAGAAGACCCAGCACCCCAGGCTGTAACTGAAAGTGCCAACGTCTTGGCCATGCCAGGCGCCCGCAAGCAGGCTGCTGAGCAGGGCATAGACCTCGTCAAGATAACTCCTGCAAGCCCTGCAGGTGTCATCAAGCAAAGCGACCTACCTGCAGCTGGATCTCGGGAAGCTAAGGCGAGAGACCAAATCGCCAAGGTGGTTAACACCTCGACCCAAATTCCGCAGTTCAGCCTGAGTGCAACTATTCAGCTCAACTCAGCTCTCGCGGAAGACGCTTCCGATCGTTTCGTTCAGCTGGCCAGGGCCTGGGTCAGGGTGCTAAGTGCGCTGCCGAAGTTGAATCAGAACTACGTGAATGGCGAATTCGTTAGCGTTGAGGAAATTCGCATCGCATCGCTGGTGAAGAGCCCTTTGGGTTATGTGTCTCCGTCTCTAGCTGCAGCACAAATTGAGTCGGGTGAGTGGGCGAATATCGCCAAGGGAGTTCTAGAGGCTGCGAGAGCTAACAGAATCCCGGTAGAAAACCTGCGGCCTGCGACGACTTCAATTACCGACCTCGGCGAATTTGGCATTCGCCAAGCAAATACCCTCCTCTTTCCACCGCAGAGTTCGGGGTTCAATGTCGGTGCAATCAGACGGGGCGAATCCGGCTTTGAAATTGACTGCACAATTGTGATTGACCATAGAATTGCGGACCCGGGCGATGGAGCCGAGGCACTTGCTCTATTCGCCACAGAGTTGCAAAGGGAGCTCGATGTCAACAGCTAGGGACAGGGCGTTGATTGTGAAGGTCGCGCGCATGTATTACGAGCAAAACATGAGCCAAGACCAGATTGCTCGGGCGCTACTCACCAGTCGCTCAAACGTGTCTCGAATCCTTTCGGTTGCCAAGAAGCGCGGCATTGTCGAGATAAAGATCAACGAGGCTACTAAGCGAGAGACTGATATCGAGGAATTGCTCATCAGTCGTTTTGAGCTCCACGCTGCGATGGTGGCAAAGGTTCCAAGGTCAACAAGTGATTACAAAGCTGTGGGTCAGCTCGCGATTCAGAGTTTTTTGAGCCACCTCAAGCCAAGAGTGAAAGTCGCTGTCAGCTGGGGTCGGTCTATTCAGGCAATGGTCGATGCGCTGGAGCCTGAAAATAGACCGGATCTGACCTTTATCCCCTTGATGGGCGGAATGACTGCAATTCCCTCAAGCTACAGCGGGGAGGCCTTGATTCAGTCGCTCGCGGAAAAGTTCAACGCTCAGTATCAGGTGCTTCATGCTCCGACTATCGTCCAGTCTCCTGACATCAAGGTTGCCCTGATGCGAGAGCCATCGGTTGCCGCTGTGATTGATTCGGCAAGGACCGCAGACGTGGCCTTCGTTGGGATTGGCTCCAAGGGTGCTCACAGCTCACAGCACATCCTCCAGTCCGCTGGGATAACCCCTGAGGAAAACCCAGAATTCTTTGACGCTTGGAATGGAGATCTGGCCGGCAGGTTCTTTGATCGCGATGGCAAGAGCATTAATTCACGACTTGATAACCGCACGGTTGGCCTAGAACTTGGCGAGCTGGCCAGGATCAAGAGGGTTGTTGGTGTGGCAGCGGGAGAGGAAAAGACCGAGGGAATCCTGGCCGCACTTCGCGGTGGGCTAATCTCGGAGCTGGTTACAAGCTCTAACTGCGCCCTAAAGCTTCTGGAGGCAGCCGAGAGCAAAACGTTAGGAGAGCTGGTTTAGATGGAGATCCTGATTTGGATTCTTTTTCTTGTAGCGGTCATGTGGGTTTTTCAGCTCTACATGGCAGTCAAGCAGTCCCAGCGATTCTCGAATGACCTAAGAGAAATTCGACAGCCGGGAACCACCACCACAGTTGGTATGGGTGGCTATCGCTATCGAGGAGGCAGGGCATTTGTGGCCATGGCTCAGAAGGACGGTGAGGTCACCGGAGCCAGAATCTTGGCGGGCCTGACTGTCTTTGCAAACTCCAAGCCCTTTGACGAGATTATTGGACACAAGTTGACCGATTTAGTCGAGGGTCGAGGTGTCGAGAACCAAAAATTTAAAGTGGTGGAGGCTACTAAGCACGCGGCTAAAACTCTGCTCGAGCAAAATGCACAAACGTGACAGTTTTAAGCACATTTAACTTCCAGCTAGCCCGCTAGCGTATCGAATAGCACGGTCACAGATGACCGTGTCTCGATCCAAAGGAGGGTTGATGAATTTATTCGCCAGCGCTGACACGGTTGCCGAACCGGAAGGCGTATGGGGAGCGATTGCAGGTGGAGCTGAATACTTCATCGGTATCTTCAACCAAGGTGGTGAGGTCTTCTTTGGCCTCATGGGAGGAATCCTTCCGACCCTGGTTGTTCTGCTCACAGCTGTGAACGCTCTCATCCGACTAATTGGACCAGAGAAGATCGAAACGCTCGGTAAGAAAGCCGCGCAGCCCGGTCTCATTTGGTACCCAGTCCGCTACATGGTGCTGCCATTCTTGGCAGTATTCTTCCTAACGAACCCAATGGCTTACACCATGGGTCGTTTCCTACCCGAGCGTTTCAAGCCCGCTTTCTATGACTCAGCGGTTTCTTACGTTCACCCAATCACTGGTCTATTCCCACACGCCAACCCAGGTGAGCTCTTCGTTTACCTAGGCATCGCGGCGGGAATTACTCAGCTCGGCCTTGGTCTTGGTGACCTGGCTCTGAGGTTCCTGTTGGTTGGACTTGTAGTCATCTTCATCCGAGGCATCGTGACCGAATGGATCACCGCCAGGATGCTTGCTAGGAAGGAAGCGAAAGCCTAATGGACGGACTAAATAAAGTTCTGGTCACTATTGGCCGCGGTGTAGGTGGAGTTGTTGGAACCCTTTACCAAGCAGGGCGCGACACAATCGACACCATCATCCGTAACATCCTGCCTTTCATGGCATTCATCGCCTTCATCATCGGTCTGGTTCTTGCCACCGGTATTGGTGACGTGATTGCCAACGGCATCAAGGGACTCGCAGGCAACATCGTTGGTCTCTTGATTGTCTCCGTAGTTTGTGCCATTCCGGTGCTCTCACCACTGCTGGGCCCAGGTGCGGTTATCGCACAGGTTGTGGGTACCCTGCTCGGTGTCGAGATCGGCCGTGGCAACATTCCTCCTCAGATGGCTCTTCCAGCTCTATTCGCTATCAACCCTCAGGTTGGTTGCGACTTCATCCCAGTGGGCCTCGCCCTTGGAGAAGCTGAGCCAGAGACCGTCGAGGTCGGTGTTCCAGCAGTTCTCTTCTCGAGACTGATCACCGGACCGCTAGCCGTGGTAATTGCTTACGTGGCTAGCTTCGGAATGTACAGCTAGAAACAAAACAATCCTTTCGGGGGTTATCAGAGGATGGGTCGGCAATTCGGCCCATCCTCTGATCACACCAAATCAGAGACTTCCAAAAAACAAAGAGGTTCAAGGAGCTAAGAAAATGGCAGATTACAAAGCAGTCAAAATTGACAAGGGTCCTGGCGGCTGGGGCGGACCGCTAACCATTAAGCCAACCGCCGATCGACCTTACATTTACTCGGTTACCGGTGGCGGTATTCATCCACTGGCCGCAAAAATTGCGGAACTCACCGGCGGAGAGGCGTTTGACGGCTTTAACTCTTCAAAGCCATTTGATCAGATCGCGGTCGCAGTTATTGATTGCGGTGGCACAGCTCGCATCGGCGTTTACCCGATGAAAAAGGTTCCAACCGTGGACATCCACGCCACCAGCCCAGCGGGACCGCTCGCAATGTTCATAACCGAAGACCTTTTGGTCACCGGCGTGAAGCTGGACAACATTAACCCAGCCTAAAAACTTAGAAAGACAAGAATCGATGACCGTGCTTTACAGAAGCACAGTCACCGAGATAGGTGAGCTCGTCCCGACTTTTGTGGCC
>Ga0233450_10003094_pt1 | contig 15856 bp, 18 predicted proteins | sample 011ome_30_FD_189956 | JGI IMG/M metagenome (GOLD analysis project Ga0233450, IMG submission 189956) | Coastal salt marsh microbial communities from the Groves Creek Marsh, Skidaway Island, Georgia - 011501CT (spades assembly) | ecosystem: Environmental > Aquatic > Marine > Intertidal zone >... | reverse complement strand
AAAAAACAGTTAGGGAATCAACAACTCTCAATTTCGTTAAATCAAAAATCTGGAGACCATGGTCATTTGCCTCACTAACAACATAGAGATAATTTTTATAAACCTTCATATCTCTCCATGAACTTTCAGTTGTTGCAGTTGGTAATTTTCCTAAGTATATGGGGTTCACAGGATCTGAAATATCAATAAAAGCTGTTCCATTAGTTAAACCCATAATAGCATATTCTTTTCCTGTAGAATTGTCTGTCCATCCCCAGCAATCATTTCCATACTCTGCGTCCATTATATCGAGAGACACATGACCAACAAGGTCATAATTTAGACATGAGAATTCTAAATCAGTTCCTGGAATTTTAGCAACTCCATCAACGCATGATGCTAAAGGTGTTTGTAAATCTTTTTCTAATTCAAAACTTTCATACTCACAAGAAATTATTAAAACGGAACAGAAAAGAATAGTAAAGTATTTAAACATATTAGTAAAACTAACAATTATTAGTAACAAATTTCGAAAATCTTGATGTATAAAAAATAGAAAGAGCCAATGACGAGATTTGAACTCGTGACCTCTTCCTTACCAAGGAAACGCTCTACCCCTGAGCTACACCGGCAAAAAATTTGAGCGGGAGACCGGGTTCGAACCGGCGACATTCAGCTTGGAAGGCTGACGCTCTACCAACTGAGCTACTCCCGCTTAAATTGTGGGGAGAGCAGGATTCGAACCTGCGAAGTTAAAAACAGCAGATTTACAGTCTGCCCTCGTTGGCCGCTTGAGTATCTCCCCGATATTTTAAAGAACAATGAGCCGATGGAGGGACTCGAACCCACGACCTGCTGATTACAAATCAGCTGCTCTAGCCAGCTGAGCTACATCGGCTTTTCCAATTTATGGATGGCAAATGTATTGATTTATTTTTTTTGAATCAAAAGAAAATAGTGAATTTTTAAAAAAATTTAAATCAACTAATTTTTTCTTTCCCTTGGGTGATTTTTCTTGTAATCATTTATAATTTTAGGAAGCTTTATTTTTGTATAGATTTGAGTAGAAGCTAAACTTGAATGACCCATTATTTCTTTAATACTGTTTATATCGGCACCATTATTTAGCATGTGCGTTGCAAATGAATGCCTTAAAACATGTGGGCTAGTTTTGACCTTAGTAGAAACTTTTGAAAAATAATTTTTAACAACTCTGTACACTAAAGATGGACCAATTTTTTTACCATTTTTAGTAATAAATAAAAAAGGAAAATTAGTTTTGATTTCTTTTCTATATTTTAAATAATTTTCAATTCTTTTTTTCAGATTAGTAATCACTGGAACTAAACGTTCTTTATTTCTTTTTCCTATAACTTTAATTAAATTTTGATTTAACTGTAAATCATTTATTTTAATATTTATTAATTCATCTCTTCTAATACCAGTTGAATATAACATATCTACAATCAATAAATTTCTTTTTCCTTCAAAATCATTACTAAAAACATCAATAACTTTTAAAACTTCATCTTCCGAAAAAGGTATTATTATTTTCTTTTGAACTTTTAGTCTTTTATGATTTTGTAAAGGAGAGGATTTAATTTCTTGAATCTTAATTAAAAAATCATAAAATTTACTTAATGAGGATATTTTCCTGTTAATTGTTAAGGCTGATAATTTTTTTTCTGATAAATTAATTATCCAATCTCTGATTATTGAATAAGGAATTTTTGAAATATTTTTTAAGTTATGATTTTCGAAACAAAAATTTTTGAAGGTATCAACATCTCTAACATATGCAACTACAGTGTTGTTAGAAAATTTCTTCTCTTTGGATAAATAATCAGAAAAATTGGAAATTAGCATCACTTAACTTGTGAACATAAAGTTAAGTAAAATGAAGATTAAATATTTTCGCGATCTCTCAAACGTTGGATGTATGAAGCTTTTTTAATTTTGTCTCTGTTAATTACTGAAGGCTTGATAAAAGCTTGTCTTGATCTTAAGCTTTTCATAGCACCTGTTCTGTCAAATTTACGCTTGAATCTCTTGAGTGCTCTGTCTATATTTTCTCCTTCTTTAACTGGTATAATTAACATAATTTATTTTAAAATAGGCAGCAAATATAAAAACATTTTTTATTTAGTGCAGAATTATTTTAAAATATTTCTAGCTATTACTAGTTTTTGAATTTCTGTAGTTCCTTCTCCAATAGTACACAACTTTGAATCTCTTAGAAATTTTTCGACTGGGAAATCTTTGATAAATCCATATCCACCATGAATTTGTACAGCCTCATTAGATATCTTAACACAAACTTCGGAAGCATACATTTTACACATGGCGCTAAGCTTTGTCATGGGTCTTTTTATGTTTTTTTCGTGAGAAGCTTTTCTAATTAATAATTCTGATGCTTCAATTTCTGTTGCCATTTCAGCTAGTTTAAATGAAATTCCCTGAAAAGAACTTATCGGTTTACCAAACTGGACACGTTCCTTTGAATATTTTAATGAAGCATTAAATGCTCCTTTGGATATTCCTAAAGATAATGCTGCAATTGAAATTCTTCCACCATCTAAAATTTTCATTGATTGAACAAAACCGTCTCCAACTTCACCAAGCCGATTGGCATCTGGAATAATACAATTATCAAAAATCATCTCTGCTGTTTCAGAAGCCCTCATTCCTAATTTATTTTCCTTCTTTCCTGCTTTAAAACCTTCGGTTCCTCTTTCAATTACAAAGGCTGTTGCATTTCTCTTCTCTCCCTTTTTTCCTGTTCTAAAAACAGCTACGGCAATATCGCCAGAAATTCCATGAGTTATGAAGTTTTTTGTTCCATTTAAAACCCAGTCATTTCCCTTCTTAACTGCAGTTGATGACATACCGCTAGCATCAGAGCCCGAATTATTTTCAGTCAATCCCCATGCACCTAAATGTTGACCAGAGGCCAACTTTGGAATCCATTTGTTTTTTTGATTGTCATTTCCAAAAGAAAGAATATGATCTGTACACAATGAGTTGTGAGCAGCAACTGACAAACCAATTGATGGATCTACTTTTGAAATCTCTTCAATTATGGAAACATATTCTTGGTAGCCTAAACCAGAACCACCCAAATTTTCAGGAACTAGAATTCCCATAAAACCAAATTCACCAGCTTTTTTAAATAATTCTTTAGGAAAAAATTGGGATTCGTCCCATTTCATAACGTTTGGTCTGATAAACTGATTAGCAAAATCTCTTGCTGATTCTGCCACCAAAGCATTGTTTGTGTCTAAACTAAAATCCATTGAAAATATTATACGGGATTAGTAACAATATTAATGCCAAAATTAACTAAAAATCAAACGATATTTAAATAAATTATCCTTTAATTACTTTTAAGTATTTATTGAGTTGTTCTTTGACAACTGGAAATAAAAAGTATAGCCCAATCATGTTTGGAAAAACCATTGCAAAAATCATTGCATCAGAGAATGCCCAAATAGAATTCATACTTGCTGCAGCACCAATGATTATGAATGAACAGAAAAGTAATTTATAAGTTAAATCAGCGGCTTTACCCCTTCCAAATAAAAATTTCCAGGATTGTAATCCATAGTATGACCAAGAAATCATAGTTGAAACAGCGAATAAAACAACTGCTATTGTTAAAAAGACATCAGAGTAAGGAATATACTGAGAAAAAGCCTCTGATGTTATTCCTGCACCTTCAAAGGGAACTCCATCGATAAAAACAGTTCCAAGTCCATCACCACCATATTCAAAATATCCTCCAAAATTGAAAATTATAATAACCAAAGCAGTCATGGTACAAATAACAACTGTGTCAATAAACGGTTCAAGTAAGGCAACAAGTCCCTCGCTTGCTGAATACTTAGTTTTTACAGCAGAGTGAGCAATTGAAGCCGATCCTGCACCTGCTTCGTTAGAGAAGGCAGCCCTTTTAAACCCTACCATTAAAACTCCTATAATTCCACCAACTCCAATGGCTGTTGGGTTAAATGCTTCTGTAATGATTAAGGAGAATGCATCGTCAATAAAAGTAAAATTCGTTAAAATGATGTAAAGACAAGCAAATAGATAAAGTAGAGCCATAAAAGGCACTACTTTTTCAGTAACTGAAGCAATTCGTTTTATTCCACCAATAATAATAATACCTACTAAAATTGCCAAGATGATTCCAATTACTGCACCAGCACTGGTGCTTTCAAATCCCAATAGTTGTTTTACAACAATCGTTGCCTGGTTTGATTGGGCAGCATTACCACCACCGAATGATCCTCCAATACAACAAATTGCAAAAATAACAGCTGCTATTTTACCTAAAGTTTCAAATCCTCTTTCTTTAAGGCCTTTTGTTAAATAATACATTGGACCTCCGTAAACTGTACCATCCTTTCCAACATCTCTATATTGTACACCAAGAGTACACTCAACAAATTTTGTAGACATTCCTAATAGACCACAAATAATCATCCAAAAAGTTGCACCTGGACCACCCAAAGCGATAGCAAGCGCTACTCCTGCTATATTCCCATTTCCTACAGTACCTGAAACCGCTGTAGCTAAAGCTTGAAAATGAGAAACTTCACCATCTTCAGAATTATCATCCTTGTCATGATTATCATACTTACCTCGAACTACATTGATTGCTGTCTTAAAATACCTAATATTTGGGAATCCAAAATACAGAGTGAAAAATAATGCACTACCAACTAATAAAAAAATTACAAATGGATAACCTGCAACCTGAAAAAAAACAACGTTACTAAAAAAATCAGAAACTGGAGCAAAAGCTTCATCAATTCTCTGATCCAATCCTTTTTCTTGAGCAGAAACAATTGTTGAAAATAAAACTAAGGAAAGACTTAAAAATACTTTTTTCATTTGTAATAAATTAAATTAGTTAGTTACCAATATGCGAATAAAATTTAGAAATTCAAATCTTTTTTTCATAAATCAAAAACAGATGATCTTTTTGAAGAAATTAAGTCTTTTATTCTTAACCAAAAAGCTAGGGTTAAATACATAAAAAATCCAAAACCCAAAGCAAAAAAACTACTATAAATAAAAAAAATTCTAACATTTTTCTTTTTCATTCCAAGCCAATCTGCAAGTCTTGAGCAAACTGAAAACCCATGTCTTTCGAAAAAATATCGTAGTCTTAACATTAATTTACTATCTCACCATTCCATTCTGAAATTCCACCCAAAAGATTATAGACGTTATTAAAACCCATCTGATTCATTATTTTACATGCAGCAGAACTTCTAGCTCCAGATTTACAATAAATGTAGTATTCTTTATTGCTTGAAAACGATTTTATTTTTTCAATGAAATCTGAAGAATCATAAATATTTAAATTGATGGCATTTTTAATAAACCCTTCACCAAATTCTTCAGGTGTTCTAACATCAATTATAGTATTTGATTCTTTGAGTGATGATTTATTTGTCCAGTCTAATTGATTTAAATCCATAGAACATTTTATAGATTTAAAATTATTAATAATTTTTTGTAATGTATAATTTTCGTTACTATATTTGACATAATGAAAATGAAACTAAAGACTAATTGGTGGCGTCAACTTAATTTTAATTAAGTCGATAACTCTTTTAGTTCAACCATAATAAAAGGCTTGTTTATCGACAAGCCTTTTTTAATTAATTTAAATTGAAGTGTATAAATTTAAAACTTATAGAAAAAAAATTATTGCTGATTTAATCACTCCTGTAAGCGTTTACCAAAAAATCAGAGACAATTTTCCAAATTCAATATTACTTGAAAGTAGTGACTATGGAGCTAACGATAATAGTTATGCTTACATATGTTTCAATCCAACCTCTACTTTCAAAGTAAACAAAAACACAGTAGAAATAATTTACCCTGACAATCAAACTGAAACATCACAGATTAATAAATCAAATTCAGTAATAAATCAACTTAACCTATATAAAGGTAAATTTCAATTAATTAAGTCAGAATCTAAATTTTTTGAAAATGGTATTATTGGATACATGAATTATGACTCAGTCCAATATTTTGAGAACATCGAATTTGATTCAAATAAAAATGAAATTAGTATTCCAGATATTTTCTATTCGTTCTATTCTAATATTATCATCATAAATGTATTTAATAATGAAGCTATTCTTATTCACCATAGTTTAGATGAAAAAAACAACCTGGATACTATTGAAGATTGTATTAGATCAAACAAATCTTCAAAATACAATTTTGAAAAATCAGGAAAGATTTCTTCAAACCTAAATGACCAAGAATACATTGACTTGGTAAAAAAAGGGATAAAACATTGTAAAAGAGGAGATGTTTTTCAAATTGTTCTTTCCAGAAGATTTAAACAAAGTTTTGAAGGTGATGAATTTAACTTGTATAGGGCTTTAAGATCAATAAACCCCTCTCCTTACCTTTTTTACTTTGATTATGGTGGGTATAAAATATTTGGAAGTTCACCTGAAGCCCAATTAGTTGTAAAAAATAATAAAGCGGAAATTCATCCAATTGCTGGTACTTTTTTAAGAACAGGCAATGACTTAAAAGATTCTATTGAGGCAGAAAAACTTGCTGTTGATCAAAAGGAAAATAGTGAACATATGATGCTTGTCGATCTGGCAAGAAATGATTTAAGCAGAAATGGAAATAATGTTACTGTTGAAAAAGATCGTGAAATTCAATTTTATTCTCATGTTATTCACTTAGTATCAAAAGTAACTGCAACCAAAAAAAATAATTCATCATCTTTTCAAATAGCTGCAGATACTTTTCCCGCCGGAACACTGTCAGGCGCACCAAAACATAAAGCTATGCAGTTAATCTCCAGATATGAAAATTGTAATAGATCTTTTTATGGTGGAGCTATTGGTTTTATGGATTTTGAGGATAATTTTAATCATGCTATAATAATTAGGTCTTTTTTAAGCATGAATCACGAACTAGTTTTTCAAGCTGGTGCGGGTATAGTTTCTAAATCCAATCCAAAAAGTGAACTTCAAGAAATAAATAATAAACTTGGGGCATTAAACAAAGCTTTAGATCTAGCTGAAAAAATTTAATTATGAAATTAATTGTTATTGATAATTACGATTCTTTTACCTATAATTTAGTTCATTACTTTGAAGATCTTGGATGTGATGTAACTGTTAAAAGAAATGATGAGGTTGAAATGAGCGAAATTGAAAAATTTGAATATTTAGTTTTATCTCCTGGTCCAGGTATTCCTGATGAAGCTGGAGAATTAAAAAATATAATTTCCAGATTTGGATCGACTAAAAAAATATTAGGAGTATGCCTAGGTCACCAAGCAATAGCTGAAGTTTATGGAGCAAGACTTAAAAATCTTTCTGAAGTGTACCACGGGGTTGATAGTGAAATTAACGTAATTTTAGATAACTACTTGTTTAATGATCTTAAAAAACCATTAAATGTTGGAAGGTATCATTCTTGGGTTGTTGAAGAGCCCGTTCCAGATTGTTTGGAAATTTTAGCATATGATAATAAAAATCATATCATGGCTTTGAAACACAAAGAATTCAATATTACAGGAGTTCAATTCCATCCAGAATCAATTCTAACAAGTCAAGGAAAAGAAATGTTAAAAAATTGGTTAAAATTTAGCTAATGAAAGATATAATTAACAAGCTCATTTCGCATAAAACTTTATCTAAAGATGAAGCAAAAAGTATTTTAATTAATATTTCTAGTGGAAAATTCAACAACAGTTTAATCAGCTCTTTTTTAACTGTGTTCATGATGAGAAATATTACCTTAGAAGAACTTCAAGGTTTTAAAGAAGCTCTTCTTGAACTCTGCATTAGTATAGATTTAAGTGATTACAATACGATTGATTTGTGTGGGACTGGTGGAGACAATAAAGACACATTCAACATTTCTACTTTATCGGCATTTATAACAGCAGGAGCTGGAGTAAAAGTTACAAAACACGGCAATTATGGTGTTTCATCAACTTGCGGATCTAGTAATGTTCTTGAAAATTTAGGAATTAAATTTTCTAATGATAACGAATTTCTTAAAACTTGCATTGAAAAATCTGGTATATGTATTTTACATGCCCCACTTTTTCATCCAGCAATGAAACATGTTGCCCCAATTCGAAGAGAATTAGGGTTAAAAACATTTTTCAATATTCTAGGTCCTCTAGTTAACCCCTCTTTTCCAAAAAATCAAATTGTTGGAGTCTTTAATTTGGAACTTGCAAGATTATATTCTTATTTGTTTCAAAAAACTAAAAAAAATTATTCAATAATTTTTTCACTTGATGGATACGATGAAATCTCGTTAACTGGTTCAACAAAAATTATATCCAGAAAACAAGAAAACATATACTCACCCAAAAAATTAGGTTTTAAGACTTTAACTCAAAAATCAATTTGTGGAGGTAAGACAATTGGAGAATCTGCTAAAATTTTCATGAATGTATTGAGTGATAATGGAACAATTTCACAAAAAAATGTAGTTATTGCAAATTCTGGTCTTGCAATTTCAACTGCTCTTGAAATACCAATTTCTGAAGGAATTGAAAGAGCAAAAGAATCATTAATTTCTGGAAAAGCTCTTGAATCATTTAATAATCTAAAAAAACTTAGTGCTTAATGACAATTTTAGAAAAAATAATAAATTCAAAAATTGAGGAAGTTGAGGTTCTCAAAAATCTATATTCAATTAAAGACTTTGAAAAAAGAAGTTTATTCCAAAGAAAAACGGAGTCTTTAAAGACAAGACTTGAACTAAGTCATCATGGAATTATAGCTGAGCACAAAAGAAAATCACCATCAAGATCTATAATTAATAATAATATAAAATTAGAAGAAGTTATTTTAGGCTATGACACGGCAAATGTTAGCGGTATTTCTGTTTTAACTGACAAAAAATATTTTGGAGGAAACACAAACGATTTGTTGAAAGCTAGAGAATTAACCAAAATTCCTATTATTAGAAAAGAATTTATTATTGATGAATTTCAAATTTTAGAGGCTAAAGCATGTGGAGCTGATGTTATTCTATTAATTGCTGCTTGTCTAGATGAAAAACAAATAAAAAATTTAAGCGAATTTGCTAAAAGTTTAAATCTTGAAGTTTTAATTGAAATACACAACAACCAAGAACTTGAAAAATGTTTATTAAACTCTATTGATATTATTGGCGTAAATAATAGAAATCTAAAAACATTTGAAGTTGATATAGAAAACAGTATCAATTTATCAGAAATAATTCCAGAAAATTTTGTAAAAATATCGGAAAGTGGAATTTCTTCAGCTAAAGAAATTTCAATTTTAAGAAAACATGGTTTTAAAGGATTTTTAGTTGGAGAAACTTTCATGAGGGATAAAGATCCTGGAAAAGAGGTTTTAAAAATGATTAATGAAATAAGATGAAATTAAAAGTATGTGGGATGAAATATCCTCAAAATATTACAGAAATAGAAAGTCTTAAACCTGACTTAATGGGTTTCATTTTTTATAAAAAATCTAAAAGATTTTTTAATCAACCTGAAATTAATTTAAATGGTAAAATAAAAAAAGTTGGAGTTTTTGTAAATGAAAATTTTCAAGAAATTAAAATCAAAATAAAAAAATATAAACTTGATTACGTTCAATTACATGGTGAAGAAACTGTGAGTTTTTGTAATTCATTAAATCATTTAGTCAAAATCATTAAAGTTTTTAAAATAGATGATAATTTTAATTTTACAAAAACAGAAGAATTTAAAAACGTTTGTGATTTTTTCTTATTCGACACAAAAACAGAATTAAATGGAGGAAGTGGTATTAAATTTAATTGGGATATACTGAAAAACTACAAATGCAAAAAAAAATTTTTTTTAAGTGGAGGAATTGATATTTCAGACGTTGAGAAGATAAAAAAAATAGTTAAAAGTTATCCAATTGTAGGAATCGATATCAACAGTAAATTCGAATTAAATAATTTAGAAAAAGATAAAGACAAAATAAGTCAATTAATTAAAAAATTGCGTTTATGAGTAAAACATATAATGTTAATGAAAAAGGTTATTATGGAGACTTTGGTGGAGCTTACATCCCTGAAATGATGTATGCCAACATTGAAGAATTGAGAACAAAATATTTAAAAATTTGTTCTGAAGAAAAATTTCAAAATGAATTTAATGATCTTTTAAAACAATATGTAGGAAGGCCTACACCACTATATTTTGCAGAAAGACTGTCTCATACTTACAATACCAAAATTTATTTGAAAAGAGAAGATTTATGTCACACTGGAGCACATAAAATAAATAATACAATTGGTCAAATATTACTGGCAAAAAGACTTGGAAAAACAAGAATAATTGCGGAAACTGGTGCAGGTCAACATGGAGTTGCTACAGCTACAGTATGTGCTCTAATGGGTATTAAATGTATAATTTACATGGGTGAAATTGACATAACTAGACAAGCACCCAATGTCGCTAGAATGAAAATGTTGGGAGCTGAGGTTAAACCGGCGATTTCAGGAAGTAAGACTTTAAAGGATGCAACAAACGAAGCAATTAGAGACTGGATTAATAACCCTATTGATACTCATTATATAATTGGATCAGTAGTAGGTCCCCATCCCTATCCTGATATGGTTGCGAGATTTCAATCAATTATCGGAGTGGAAGTAATGGATCAATTGAAAAAAACAGAAGGTACTGAAAATCCTGATTATGTTATTGCATGTGTAGGAGGTGGTAGTAATGCCGCTGGTTTATTTTACCCTTATCTTGATAATGAAAATGTTAAAATTATATGCGTTGAAGCCGCTGGAAAAGGTATTGATACAGGAAAAAGTGCAGCTACTTCAATTTTAGGAAAAGAAGGGATTATTCATGGATCTAAAACGCTGTTAATGCAATCCTTTGATGGACAAATTACTGAACCCTATTCAATTTCAGCAGGACTTGATTACCCTGGAGTGGGTCCCATGCATGCGAACTTATTTAAGACGAAAAGAGGAGAATTTATATCAATCAATGATAAAGAAGCTATGGAATGGGGGCTTAACCTATCAAGACTTGAAGGAATAATCCCTGCTATAGAAACTTCTCATGCATTTGCTGTTTTGGATAAGAAAAAATTTAAGAAAGACGATGTTTTAGTTTTTAATTGTTCTGGAAGAGGCGATAAAGATTTAGATACTTATATAGATTATTTTAAACTTTAATATGAATAGAATAAATAAAATTTTAGAAGAAAAAAATAATATTCTATCGATTTATTTCACAGCAGGATTTCCAGAAATTGAGGATACTGAAAAAATCATTTTAAAATTAAGTGAATGTGATGTTGACATGATAGAGATTGGTTTACCTTTTAGCGATCCCCTTGCTGATGGACCAACAATTCAAGAAAGTTCAACAATTGCGTTAAATAATGGAATGAATACAAAAAAACTATTTATTCAATTAAAAAATATTAGAAAAAAAACTGATATTCCGCTTATAATCATGGGCTATTTCAACCCTATTTTACAATTTGGAATTGAAAATTTTTGTGAAGAATGTGAATTAGCAGGTATCGATGGATTGATAATTCCGGATCTTCCAGTTGATGTTTTTAAAGAAAATTATCAGTCACTTTTCAATAAACATAAGCTTCTTAATATGTTTTTAATATCTCCTCAAACCAGTGACGAAAGAATTCGATTTATTGATAAGGTTTCAAATGGATTTATTTACATGGTTAGTAGTTTTAGCATAACAGGTGCTGTTAATTCTTTTGGAAAAAACCAAATAGATTATTTCAAGAGGATTAATAAAATGAATTTAAAATCTAAACTTTTAATTGGTTTTGGAATCAGTAATAAAGATACGTTTAATGATGCTGTAAGTTACAGTAAAGGAGCTATAATTGGATCAGCTTTTATCAAATTTTTAAAAACAAATAAAATTGAAAATATTAAAAATTTCATCGATCAAATTAGAGGATAACTATCTTACAAAAACCAATTCATTTGAATTAAGACTTTCCTGTTCATTATAACAATACCCTCCATAATCAAACCCTTTTAAATCGTTAACTGTATTAATATCATTGTCAAGAATGTACCTTGTCATTAATCCTCTAGCCTTTTTAGCATAAAATGAAATGATTTTTAATTTCCCATTTTTAAAGTCTTTAAAGATGGGTGATGTCATTTTAACTTTTAAAGATTTTTTGTCAATAACTGAAGAATATTCGTTGCTTGCTAAATTCACAAAAATTTCATTTTCGGATAGTTCTTCATTTAAAAAATCTGTTACCTTTTTTTTCCAAAACTCATATAAGTTTTTCGATTCCTTTATTTTTATTTTTGTTCCCATCTCAAGTCGATAAGCCTGCATAAGATCAAGTGGTTTTAAAATCCCATATAAACCAGAAAGAATTCTTAAAGAAGATTGAGCTTTATTAATTTTAGAATCATCCAATGTAAAAGCATCGATTCCATTGTAAACATCACCATCAAATGTAAATAAAGCGGGTCTAGAATTATTACTATTAAATGGTGTATTGAACTCAACATTCCTCTTCCAATTTAATTCAGCAATTTTGTCTGATATTTTCATTAATTCTTTTAATTCAGATGGATTTTTCTTTTTCAAGTTTTCATTAATAATTTTAGAATCATCTAAAAAAACAGGGAGGGAAAAGTTGCTAGTTGGTAAATCTTTTTCAAGATTTAAAGATTTAGCTGGTGAAATAATAATTTTCATAATGACTTATTGAAATTTATACTCAAATTTAAAAAATTAGAATTATTTAGAATAATTTCTCCACTTTTCTAAGCACATTTTAAAATCTTCAGGAAGGTCACATTCAAAATTTAATTCTTTTCCTGTAATTGGATGTATAAAACCTAAGGATTTAGCATGTAGAGCTTGCCTTGGCATGACCTTAAAGCAATTAGTGACAAACTGCTTGTATTTATTAAAAATAGTTCCTTTTAAAATTTTATTTCCTCCATATCTTGAATCACTAAAAATAGGATGACCAATATGTTTCATATGAGCTCTGATCTGATGAGTTCTTCCTGTTTCCAATTCACATTCAACCAAAGTCAAATAATTAAATCTTTCTATAACTTTATAGTGAGTGATGGCTTGTTTTCCATATTCATTTTCTTCCCTTGGAACACTCATTATCAATCTATTTTTTGGATCTCTGGCTAATCTTTCATCAATCGTTCCTGATTCATCATCAATAATGCCCCAAACTAAAGCAATATATTTTCTCTTTGATGATTTTAGATAAAATTGTTTCGCTAGTTCAGTCATTGATTTTTCATCTTTTGCAATTACTAGAAGACCACTTGTATCTTTATCAATTCTGTGAACTAAACCAGGTCTTCCATCTTTATTTTGTGGCAAATTATCAAAATGATAAATTAAACCATTTAGTAAAGTTCCGCTATAATTTCCGTGTCCAGGATGAACAACCAGTCCTGCTGGCTTATTAACGACTAATAAATTACTATCCTCATAAACTATTTCTAAATTCATTTTCTCTCCCACTAATAAGTTTTCATAAGGGGGATGAGAAAACATAACTTTAATGACATCTCCAGGCTTTACTCTATAATTTGATTTAACGGTTTTGTCATTTGAGAAAATTGCACCATTTTTTGCAGCAATTTGAATTTTATTTCTAGTTGAGTTTTCTATTCTATTCATCAAAAATTTATCAACTCTTAGAGGTTCTTGACCTTTATCTGCAGTAAATTGATAATGTTCAAATAAATCTTTTTCTAAATTACTATTTAGATCCATCTTCAAATTTTTCGTCAATTATTCCATTTCCTAAAACTAAGTCTATTTTAGATTTTTTGGGAACCATTTCTCCTGGATTTATTTCATTACCATTAAATAAAATTTGAAGAACCATATCTTTTCCAATATTATTTTCATATAAAATTTCACCAATTTCTAAATTGGAAGCTAATAAAGCTGAACTAGCACTTCTTTGAGTTATTTGAATGATATTTGGAATAGATACCTTCCCATAATTACTTGGATTTAATGTTAAATATATTTTGCGATTTCGTTTTACCTCGGTGTTTGATTTTGGGAGTTGATCAACTACTGAAAATTTTGGATATTTTGGATTGTATAAAGCAGAATCCAACACAACATAAGAAAGATCACTTTCCTCTAAAATTTTAATAGCCTGTTCAAAATTTATACCATCCAAGTTAGGAACCTTAATATATTGATTATGATTGGTAGAAATTTTAAGATATATATACAATGAGAATAAAATCAAAATTGAAAAAAATACAGCTTTTGTGAGTTGTTTAAAGAAGTATTTACTAAACAAAAACTTAAGAAAATTCATCATTAAATAATTAAATTCAAATATATAAAATAAGCTTGCTATTGTGATTTAAAAAAAAAATAAATGATACTTTTGTTTCAATGTTAAAAAAAGTAGCAGTTTTAATGGGTGGTTTTTCTCCAGAAAAAAATATATCACTAAAAAGTGGAAATGTAATTTTTAATAACATTGATAAATCTAAGTATGAACCTTTTAAGGTAATTGTAGAAAAATACAAATGGTTCCATATTGATGAAAACAATCAATCGTTTGAAGTTTGTTTTGATGACTTTTCAATTGTTAAAAATGAAGAGAAAATTGTTTTTGATATAGCCTTTATTATTATTCATGGACCACCTGGAGAAGATGGTTTAATTCAATCTTATTTTCAACTAAAAAATATTCCATTCACTGGAAGTGATTCATATACTTCATCATTAACATTTAACAAAAGAGATTGCATTTCAGTGTTGAGTAAATACGATATTCCAGTTGCAAATTCTGTTCATCTTAACTATGGTGATTCTTTTTCAACTGAAAAAATTATTTCAAAATTAGGTTTACCCTGTTTTGTGAAAGCTAATAGATCGGGTAGCAGTTTCGGGGTTTTTAAAGTAAATAAAGTAGAAGATCTGGAAAATTTTATTAATAAAGCTTTTGAATTTGATAACGAAATTTTGTTAGAGTCATACTTACAAGGCACTGAGGTATCTGTTGGAGTTATGAATTATAAAGATGAGATTAAGGTTTTTGGTATTACAGAACTAATTACTGAAAATGATTTTTTTGACTATGATGCTAAATATAATGGAAATTCTAAGGAAATAACTCCTGCCAACATTTCATCAGAGCAGAAAGAACTGGTTTCTAAACTCTCAGTAAAAATTTATAAAAAGTTGGGAATGAAAGGCTTTACAAGAAGTGAATTTATTATAGTTAAGAATAAAGCATATTTCTTGGAAATAAATTCAATACCAGGAATGACTAATGAAAGTATTTTTCCTAAACAAGCAAAAATTAATAATATATCAATTAAAGATTTATGTAACGAAATGCTTGAACAGGCATTAAATTAATATATTTATGCTATGAGAAAAGCTATTTTTCCAGGTTCATTTGATCCCTTCACTCTTGGTCATTTGGATATTTTAAAAAGAAGCTTACCTCTTTTCGACGAAATTGTTGTTGGAGTTGGTAATAACATTGAAAAGAAAACAATGTTTTCTGTAGATGAAAGAATTTCATTTATTAAAAATTGTTTTCTAAAGGAGCAAAAAATTAGTGTCAAAAGTTATGATGGCCTAACAATTGATTTTTGTAAAGAAATTGGAGCAAATTTTATAGTGCGAGGAATTAGAAATAATGGAGATTTTGAATTTGAAAAAGCAATTGCCAGAACAAATAGAAAACTTTCTAAAATTGAAACGGTTTTTTTACTTACATCTGCCAAAACATCATTTATTAGCAGTAGTATTGTAAGAGAACTTATTTTAAACAAAGGAGATTTCAAGTTACTAGTCCCTGAATCGGTAAAAATTTCCTAA